>ERZ795049.33-NODE-33-length-215038-cov-30.437783_pt1 | contig 215038 bp, 236 predicted proteins | sample MGYA00375133_ERZ795049 | MGnify/ENA primary metagenome ERZ795049 (study PRJEB30178, sample SAMN05720147) | activated sludge metagenome | isolation source: anaerobic digester from wastewater treatment plant | place: Japan | collected 2015-04-20 ...
AAAGGGCAAGTTAGAGATAATTGTCGTTTGTTTTGAATTATTCAACAAAGCATATATTTCCGAAAAGTTTAAATATGATGCTCTTTCTCGTAATCAAAAGCGAAACAGAAGCAAACATTTATATAAAATAACGACATAATAAAATATTACTTTGAATTTTTTAATTGAAGGGATATGATGGAATTAGATCAAAGATTGCTATTTGATTTCCTTGAAGAATTGCTAGGCGAAGAAGGTGTCGAAGTTGCAGATATTATTTATGAAAAAGAAGCAACAGATGAGGAAATTTCAAAAGACACTCATTTAAGAATTAATAATGTTAGAAGGGCGCTATACAAACTTTATGACAATAGACTTGCAACTTACCGGAGAATAAAAGACAAAGAAACAGGATGGTATATCTATTATTGGAAGATGGATCTCTCCAGAGCACCAGAGATAATCAATAAGAGAGAAAAGGATTATGCAGAGCATTTAGAGGAATTACTTGAATATGAAAAAGAGAATATGTTTTTTGCGTGTAAAAACAACTGTTCAAAAGTGCCTTTTGATGTTGCAGAACAACTTAACTTTAAATGCAACGTCTGTGGAGAAAAGTTAGATTTCTTTGACAATTCAGAAATGATAAAAGAATTAGAAGAAGCTTTAGAAAAATTCAAAAAAGTTGAAGACCATTAAGATTAACATGATATCTCGGAAAGATGCAATATCATTATTAAAAACTGAAGGCTGTTCTGAAAATATCATAAACCATTGTGTTAACGTTTCGAATTATGCTTTAGAGATAGGAAAAAAAATATCCAAGGATTGTGAAGTTGATTTAAACTTAATAGAAATAGGTGGGCTTTTACATGATATTGGGAGATCGAAAACCAATGGGATACATCATGGAGTTGTTGGTGCAGAGATTCTAAGAAATAAAGATATTGATGAAAAAGTTGCGTTAATATGTGAAAGACATGTTGGGTCTGGGATAAGCAATGAAGATGTAAAAAAATTTAAACTCCCTCCACGAAAATACATACCTGTAACCTTTGAAGAAAAAATAGTGTGCCACGCTGATAATTTTTTTATTAATGGAGAAAAAGTATCTTTTGAAATAGTATATGATAGATTCGTAAATGAACTTGGTAAAAATCATTCCTCCATCCATAGACTTTTGCTACTTCAAAAAGATCTAGGGAAATATCTTTAAAGGTTTTTATATAGCTTCAAAATATATTAAACCTTATCATAATCCTTATATAGTTTCTAAAGACTTGACAATCGGAGGCGATATACACGGAACGTGAAATAATATATGGTATTATTGCAATTATCTTAGCACTTGGATTGATGACTGTAACAGTACTAAAACCATCAATACAAGGTCCGCATGACCAATTGCAGGTAAATGGAACTGCATTAATAAAAGAAACGCCAGATCAAGCTACAATATACGTATATATTGAAACTAGAAAAAATACAGCTTTGTTATCTCAAGAAGAGGCATCAAAAATTTTAGCCCAAGTAATTCAAGCTTTAAAAAAGGAAGGTATACCCAGTGACAAGATTCAGACAGATACATTTACTATATACCCAGAGTATTACTACCCAAATGATAAAGAACCTACTTTGTTAGGATACAAAACAGTATATGGATTGAAGGTAATTACCACTAATATAGATCAAGTGGGAGTTATAGTAGATTCATCAATAAAAGCTGGTGCCAATAGAATAAACAACATTGAGTTTGGATTGAGCGATAAAAAGATGGAAGAAGCTAAAATAAAGGCTATTAAAGAAGCGGTTAAAGTTGCACAAGTAAAAGCAAATGCTATGGCAGAAGCAGGTAACTTAAGGGTGGGAAAAATTTCCCAAATGACTGAATCTTCTTATAATGTAATTCCATACAACAGAGCTTTAGGGGCAGACCTAAAAAGTTCAATAGTAGTCCCGCCAGAAGACGTACAGATAAGTGCTACAGTATCTGTTACTTATAATATTTAGTTTATTTATTTAATATTTTCTTATTTTATTTATCAGTATAACTTAATAATATTGGTAAAAGCTTTTATATTAATTCTAAATAATATTTATGGTGGGGTTTATGGACGAACTTGATAAAAAGATAATATCTGAACTTAACAAAGATTCACGACTTTCATTTAGAGAATTATCAAAGAATCTTAATATTGCGGTGGGTACGATTTCACACAGAATTAAAAAAATGGAAGAAGATGGAATAATTAAAGGATATGTTCCAGTAGTTGAACCATCAAAAGCAGGATATGATTTAATAGCTGTAATTAATGTAACTATAAAAAGAGGAAAATTACAAGATGTTGCTTCCCATCTTGATAAATTCAATAACATTGTTTCTATTTACAATGTTACTGGGAACTATGATGCAGTTATTATTGCAAGATTTAAAAATAGAGGTCAACTAAATAATTTTGTCAAAGAACTTCAGACTTTTGAAAATGTTGATAAAACTAATACATCCCTCGTATTGAATACTATTAAAGAGGATATTAGAGTAAAATTTGATTAAAATGAATAAAAGGAGCATATTATCTTGTGTTTCATTGCCGGATATTTTTACAAGTGTGAATGGTATTTTAGGATTTATTGCCATTTATGCAGTCATGATTGGATATCCAATCCTTGCTGCTAGATTTGTATTTATTTGTATCTTTTTTGATAGCTTTGATGGTTTCTTAGCTAGGAGAAATAATAATTGTGCAAATTTTGGTAAGAGTTTTGACTCATTAGCAGATATTATATCATTTGGAATTGTTCCATCTATTATTTTTATTGGATATTCAAAAAATACAATATTGGCCCTAATATTGGGAACAATTTATGTTGTATCTGGATTATTAAGACTTTCAAGATTTAATACGACCGACTCGGAGGATTATTATGGACTTCCAATAACCCTTGGAGCAATATTTATCATCCTACTTTTTCTTGGGGATATTCCATTTTATTTATATTCTGCCCTAATTGTTTTAACTTCGTTTCTTTTTATATCAAATTTTAAAATGAAAAGGCCCTCAAATAATGCTAAACTATTTGTAGCATTTAGCTCAGTCTTTGTTCTCATTTCTTTAGTGCATTACCCACAAATTGTTGTACTCTCACGAATTTTGCTAATTATACTACCTTTAATATTATTTATCTATTTGCTTAAATTTAATCAATCTTAAATCTCAATATAGCCCCAATTCCACCTATACCTTCAAGTTTTTTTCCAGCGTCATGTTCACTTGATATAACATGTATTGAGGCTCTATGTTCCCTTGATTTTTCAGTTAGTGCTTCAAATTCATTATTTCTAAGAAATTGATCAACTATGAGAAGTTCGCTGACGGCTCCGTATTCTAATGCTTTTTCAATAGCTTTTATGCCATATACTCCATCATTTTTTAATATGGCTACCAGTAATCTTTCAACTGCATTAGTTTCAATAGATATTCTAAGGTCTTTTTGAGCTTTTTCTAAAGTGCCTCTTTTAATACACTCGTAAATGCCTGATCTTCCTCCAGTAGAAACATTTTCAGTAACTATATTGTTAAGTATCTCTAATTTAGATTCTTTCAAATAATTAATAAACTCATCTTTGTAAAACCCAGGGCCAGCAATAATAATTGTCTTTAAGTTATATTTTTGTACTATCTCAATTGTTTTTGAAGAGATTTCTGTAAAAAATTCACGTTTATCTTTATCTCTTGAAGACGTTTCATGTTTGCCAGCAATGCTCTTGGAAATTGAAACTGGAAAATCAATTCCATATTGGGTAATAATTCCAAAATCTGCATCTCCATCTTCGATACATATAATCAGAACTTTTGGAGTCAAAGTGTCTTTTATTGCCCTATCTATTCTCTCTAATTGGTAATTTTTCCATTTTTTGATGATAGTAATCGTGGAGTCTTCATCTATATTGAAAGTGTGATAACTCCCTACTTCTTCTCCTTGTGTAATAACTCCTGTAGCTCTTAGTCTCATAACGTCTTTAGAAAATTCAAGTTTTTCCACTCTTATCTCTAATTTCACAGGAACTCTTTCAAGTTTTTCGCTCCTTATTTTATCGCATTTTTTAATTTCCTTTCGATATGTTTTTCCAAATAATAGATCTCCACTTTCAATTATATGGGATAAATGCCAGAGATCGTCTGCATTGTCTACCCTTAGCTTAATTATCCCTTTGTCAAGTTCTTTGTGTAATATTTTCATTTAATCTCGTTCTACAGTAATAGTTTCCCCGTCTTTTACAAGATTTAGATTATCTAAAGGACTAATAATTTTGCCAAAAATGTTAACTGCACTAGCAGGTCTAATTTCGTTTTCAAGAGATGCTGGAGTTTTCCCAAAAAATATACAAAAAGCATTACCTTGTGGCCAAAACGCCAAATCCCCCTTATTTGCTATTTCCTTTGGATTTTCATATTCTACATGAACTGAGGCTGAAAAATAAATTTCCCCACCCCATCTAAATCCTTTAGCTTTAATTGGGAGTGATTCATAAATAGCTTTTGCAGTTTCTGATTCATTTAACTCTGCTTTAAATTCAAAGTTATCTGTTTTAATTTTTACTTGCATAAAACATAATTAATGCAGAAAGATTTAAGATTTTCCTTTCTTAAATTTAGTTTTTTCGAATTTCTTTTTTCGTTTGTCTTCAAATTTTCTTGTTGACATTTTTTCTTTTTTGGGCGGTGCGTTAGGATATTTTTTTTCGATTTCAGCTATCCTTTTTAGTACATTATTTTTTAATATATCTCCTACATATTCCCCACCTTCATTATCTACCCTTGCTGCAATTGCAATCTTTGCTGCCAAAGTTCTTGCAATTTTTCCCTTTTGCCACCAAGGGGCCTTACCTATTTCTGGATATTGGAGTATTATCCCATATTTAGGCGGATCAGCACCAGTTTTTATATGCCTATAGAGAGCTTTTTCAGCACCCATCAACTGAATAGTAGAAGAAGGCTTCATAGATAAGTTTTTGAGACCGCCTGCATGAGATATTAATTTTGCTGCGATAATTGGAGTAGCGACAATCGAGGTATTTGGTGCTACTTCGTTTACAATATCGGTAATGTATTTTTCTAAATCTTCCTTCTTTTTATAAAGCAAATCAATCAATAGTGCAAGTTCTTTAATTTGAAGTAAGTCTTCTTTTGATAATTCTGCACCTAGTGATCTATCGATTACCTCATTTGTTAAAGTTGATTCATAGGATAATAAATTCTTTTTTTCTTGATATTGGTTTTTATTACCTATTTTAATAATAAATTCGATGAAATTCTGATTATCCAGAATAGAATTGACTGATTCAGGAAAATGTATCGAATACCACTCTCTTAGCCTTTCAAGAAATAAATTAATTGTTTCGTCAAATTCATTTAATGAGTATACTGCATGGATTATGAGTTTATCTTTCTTTCCCAATAGATTACTAACTTTTAATCTGGCTAATTCTTGAAGAACTGATTTTTGTTTTTTTCGGTATTCTTCTTCATTTATCTGTGCTATCTTTAAACTTGCAAGATAATTTTCTCTAAACAATAGACTGCCCTCATTCGGAAAAACAAACAGAAATTTATTTTTATCTTTTAATTCATATTCTGAAAATAAAGTCATCTCATGAGTTCTATTTATAATATTTCTTAATTCAAATGGGATTGTGCCGTTTTCAAGTTTTAGAATAGATTTAACTGAGGATTTTGTACTTTTTGAAAAGGCTTCGAAGTCATTAATTGTGCCCTTTTCATCAAGAAGATAAATACCATTTATATTAACACAAATAAACATATATTCACTATATTTAAAATATTGCTCTTTCTTAAATGTTTTTTGGGTGTGGTTTCAATCAAGAAATTTAAGATCAAAACTTAAGTAAAGTCAGTAAAAAAGAATTATTAAGAATCTATAAATTAGAGCAACTAAAAATTTTGAGGTTTATCCTGCCCCAGAGCAACTATCGTCACCGGAAGTATATTCCGCTTTTATACCGATTATAGAAGCTGTAGAGTATTTCCCACAACACTCTTCAATTAACTTTTCTTCTTTTAGTATATTACCACATGCTTTGACATCTTCAATTGTTATTTTTGTAATCTCTGATATTTTTTCGGGGGAGATCTCTCCTCTTTGATATATTATTGTGAGAATTTTTGATTTTTGTTCTGCATTACATCCCATATTTACACCCATAAAAAAAAATAGAAAAATAATATATAAATCTATTCACCTATTGGAAGAACTTTTCTTTCGAATGTTTCATTAATAACTTCTGCTGCAGATAAGTACAATGCAGACAATGCTGTGAATATACCTTCATATCCTGCAATAATGTGTACAATGGGATTAAACTGTCCTATCGCTAAAAGGAAGAACAATATTGTCAAAGAAATGAACACTACTTGTAGAGCTTTAGGCTTCTTTAGAGTAGCAACAGTCATATAAGCTGTAAATAGCCCCCACGCACCTAAAAGAATTGCAAGCCCAGCTTTTGGCACAGGTGAAATTATCCCTACATATTGTAATAAAAACATAAGTGAAAGCCCAAGCCAAAATGCACCATATGATGTAAATGCTGTAGCGCCAAATGTATTGCCTTTATTCATTTCCCACATGCCGGCATATATCTGGCATGCACCCCCATAGAATAATCCCATAGGTAAAACCATTCCTATGCTTTCAGCAGGAATGATTTCCGCATTGACAAAGTTTAAAATGAGAGTGGTTAGACCAAACGCAGCAAGTCCTAAAGGACCCGGATTTGCAATTTTTCCTGACATAATAATCAATTTTAGAAAAATAGTATAATTTAAAAAGATTTCTGTTTTTTCTGAAGTACGCCTTCAATTACCTCATGAATTTGTTTAATTAAAAACGGTTTTTGTATAACAGTGGCTGCACCAGCATCGATTGCTTCTTTGAATCTTTCTCTATATGCAGAGACTCCAATTACAACGACATTAAGATTTTTTGCCTTTGCATATTTTGTAACTTCAATTCCAGATAAATCAGGGAGCCTTATATCGACTATTAATATTTCGGGATTTTCTCTATCAATTATGTTAATAGCTTCCCTACCACTATCCGTAGTAAAAACTTTATAGTTTTTACTAAGTATCAAATCATAAAGTTCAAGAAGTTCAACTTCATCTTCAACAACAAGTACTTTAAGCATTAAATATAGCTTGATTTGTTTACTTAAAACATTTACTAGTTTGTATTTTTTAGTATAAGTTAATTTTTTATACTTAATTAAAAAGATTTGTCTATGGAAAAAATAAAACTCGATTTTCACATTCATTCCCTTCATTCCCCAGACGGAAATATGAAACCTATGGAAATTCTAGAAAATGCAATTGCAAATAATCTAGATGTTATATCTGTCACCGATCATAACTCCACAAAAGGGGGAATTGAGACAAGAAATCTTGCTGAGAAAAAAGACATGCCTATAAAAGTAATAGTTGGCCAAGAAATAATAACTAATTCTGGGGAGATTATAGTATTAAATATGGAGGAGGAAATTCCTAAATATCTGACGCTAGAAGAAACTCTTTCTTACGGAAAAAAAGGATTCATAATTGCACCTCACCCTTTTGATAAATTTAGGAAAGGAATTGGACATGTGATGGATTCAATAAAAGATGAAGTTGACGCTATTGAAGTGTTCAATAGCCGAACAATAATATCTAATCATAATAAATTAGCCAAAACATATGCAAAAACTAACAATATCCCGGGGATAGCTGGGTCTGATTCCCATTTCGCTGAAGAACTTGGATCTTCTTATTTTATTCTTGATTCAAAAAATTCAGTCAATTCTATTTTTAAAAACATCAAAGAAGGAAAAATATCCATTTATGGTAGACAAACGGGAATAAAACCTCATTTGAAGACAAGCATGATTCACTTTTTCAAATAGGCAAGTTTAAAGAATTCTTTTATCTGATTTGAATAATCAATTAATGTATCATTTGTAGCTGTAACTGTCGGAACGGAAAGCAAAAGAAATGATAAGAGGATTATTATAAGTCCTACATACATAAAAGCAAAGTTTACTTTTGTTCCAAGATACTCTTTAGATAAAATATAGAGTATAATGGTTGGTATGGACATTCCTATGATTAATAGAAATACTACTGGAAAAGCATACATAAAGAATGATGCTAACGTGAATAAAAACATAATTAAAGAGAGGGGATAAACTCTCAATTTATTATCTTTTATTATTTTTTTAGCATTTGTAGTATTATTCTTATAATACAAAAATAAGAGAGAGTACCCTACTGACAAAGAAATAATAAAGGGAAAAGGAAATCCTTTGAAACTAGAAGTAAATAAAAACCATCCACTTGAGAACTTCAATATTTGTATTAATGTGATAATAATCAATGAACTGTTTTTATGATCTTTGAGTCTAATATTTGGATAAGAATATACCAAGTTCAAAGCTATTATGGTAGAATATATTGTGAAAAAATTAATTCCTGATAAAAAAGATAGGATAGTTCCAAAAATTGCTAAAAATACAATAAGATATTTGGCCCTTTGGACAGATATGCTACCGTTTGCTATGGCCTTCCAAGATATCTTCATCTGATTTTTTTTGTCCTCTTCGTAATCGGTGAGGTCGTTGAACATATATACTGCTCCTAACCCTAGAGATAATCCAAAAGCGGCCACTATTATTTTCATAAGATGGTATTCGCCATTTAAACTAGCATATAGTATAACGCCAAAGAGGAATTGAAGTATATTTTTGGGGGCATTAAGACTGACAGAATTGTAAATAATTGCCCTATAGTTCATATTACTACCATTTATAATCTATTTATAAATATTCCGTCCAAAAATATATAGATATATAAAAAAATATAGAGAGGGTATATGTTAAGATTAATACAAACACAATGGCAAACTAAAGCTATTTTCAATAAGAGAATTTAGCATACTCCTTGAATTTTCATACCACTCCGGATCATCCTCCTTTTTACGAGATAGAAATCTTTCGGAGCGTTTATCAATAAGAAATATCATATCTTCTTCTTTCTTTTCCCAAACTTCAATTTCATCTTTTAATGAACAAATGCTGCCCATGTAATTACAAGATTTAATTACAAATTCATATGCTTTGTCAAATTCATTTGTCATGTATGGATTATTTTAAGTACTAATAAAAGAATAAGCTTATGGTATATCTCGATTGTTTTAATATAAAAGTTATTTAGATGATATTTTCAGGTATTGGGGGCTGTTAGAGCTCTAAATTAGTATAAATTAATCGTGTGGTCCACATTAACCATATAAATAAATATTCTTCTTTCCCTAAATGATGCACATCACAATGGATAGAAATAAATACATTATTCTTATAGTGATAATATCTGCTATTTCTTTAGCTTACTATGTTCCGCATTATGGACTTATATACGATGGAGGATTGTATGCTTCCCTTGGCTATTCTTTATTTAGTGGAAATGGCTATTTTTTTAATGGTTATCCTGGTGATGTACCTCCCATTTTGCCTATTTTTCTTTCACTTTTTATAAGAATTTTTGGAGAAAACGGAATATTTCTTGTTGTACCTTTATTTTCAATTATGAATACGGTAATCATTTTTCTTATTCTAGAAAAAAAAATTTCTTTAGAAATGTCATTTTTAGGTTCATTGTATGTATTCTTTTCACCCATTATATTTTATGATTCAATTAACGTAATTCGTGAAATTCCAATGTTAACTTTTGTAATGGCATCTTATCTAATATTTTTAAGAAAAGAAGATTCTTATAAAAAACATGTATTATTGGGGATCCTAGTTGGATCCGCATTCTTAACTAAATCTGTGGGTTTTGTTTATACATTTCCCATTTGGGCATACTATATATTTAATCAAAATAAAAAAGTTGGAATCAGCATTGCATCATCAGTAATATTTGTACTTCCTTGGGCAATATGGTCATATTCTCATTTTCAGACGCCCTTTGTTTCTCATTCCGCTTATTTACTACCTAAAATAGGGTCAAATATAACTACTTTTTTTACTAGAACTTTGCCTTTATTCCTAATTAGCTCATTTATACCAATAGTTCCAATTTCAATAATGGGGATTAAAAAATCAGAAAAAATATTTCTATTATTTGGATTTCTTATTATCATCCCTGCGTTGTTATGGCCTGTCCAAGAGCCAAGGTATTTGTTAGCAGCTTACTTTCTTATAGTATATTTGGCGTTGATGTATCTTAAAGATAAAAGAAAAGATATTACTTTAATATTCATGATTATAACAGTATTATTCCAGTTTGGTACAACAGCATCTATATTAGACACACATGTCGTGTCATACGGCCTTTTAGATGATGCAGGCATTTGGCTCAGAGAGAATACGGATCCGAATTCAAAAATTATGACCCAATCATTTAGGCAAATTCATTATTTTTCACATAGAAAGACTTATCAGATTCCTCAAGATCCATCTCTTTTACAAAGAACCCTTGAAGTAAATCAAATAGAATATGTAGTCATTGACTCATACGAAAAAACAACGCCCCAGTATGCAAGGGAATTTTTTGAAGAATTAGATCCATTAGTTACTTTCAAAGACATTGGAGGGGTAGTCAATATTTACAAATCGCCTTATTATAACTCTAGTAAAGTTGACAACTAATTAATTATAGGAATCATATCTAAATCGTATTCAATATATTTACATTGAGAAAATCTTTTAAGGAACTGTTAAATCTAGTTTTAGATGGAAGATTTGGATATTACTAAATTGAAGGGTTTGTCCGAAGACGAAGTATCCCAAAGATTAATGGAAGATGGTTATAATGAACTTCCATTTAAAAATAAAAAAAATGCATTCCGTTTAGCTTTTGAGATAGTTCGTGAGCCAATGTTTTTATTGTTGGTGGTATGCGGTTTAATATATTTCATATTGGGAGATATACAAGAAGCTTTAATGTTACTATTTTTTGTCTTTGTTATAATTGGAATTACTTTTTATCAAGAAAGAAAAACTGAGAGAGCCTTAGAAGCCTTGAGGGATCTCTCAAGCCCTCGTGCTTCGGTTATACGAGATGGAGAACAAAAACGTATTGCCGGTAGGGAAGTTGTAAGAGATGATATATTAATTCTTTCTGAGGGAGATCGTGTACCTGCAGACGCTATTTTAATTAGTTGCAGTAATTTTTATGCAGATGAATCTTTATTGACAGGAGAGTCCTTTCCAGTAAGAAAAACTCAATGTAAAGAAATAACTGAGATGGAATTGCCTGGAGGAGAAGGACTGCCATTTATTTATTCTGGTACACTTGTCGTTAAAGGTCAAGGTATTGCACTCGTGCAAGCTACTGGAATAAAAACTGAAATGGGCAAAATTGGTAAAGCCTTGCAATCTTTAGATCAAGAAGAAACTCATTTGCAAAAAGAGACTAAGAACATTATCAAATATTTTTCTTCGTCTGGATTTATACTCTGTTTGATTATTATATATTTCTATGGTGCATCGACGGGCAATTGGATTCAAGGATTTTTAGCAGGAATCACACTGGCAATGGCAATTCTTCCTGAAGAATTCCCAGTAGTATTGACAGTATTTTTAGCTCTTGGTGCATGGAGAATATCTCAAAATGGAGTTCTTACAAGAAGAGTGCCAGCAGTAGAAACTCTCGGATCCGCCACAGTACTTTGTGTAGATAAGACGGGAACTCTAACTCAAAATTGTATGACGGTGAAAAAAATAGTATCAGATAAAAGCTATTATGATATAAATTATGATTCTAATAAATCTATTCCTGAAGAATTTCATAAGATAATCGAATTTAGTATTTTAGCAAGTCAAAAAGAGCCCTTTGACCCAATGGAAAAAGCATTCAAGGAGCTTGGAAATAATTATCTTTCAAATACTGAGCATATCCATCACGATTGGATTTTGATGAAAGAATATCCCTTATCGGAAGATCTATTAGCAATGTCTCACGTCTGGAAATCTCCAGACGGAAAAGATTACATAATATCTGCCAAAGGAGCACCAGAAGCAATTATAGATTTATGCCATCTTGAAGAAACAAGAAAAAATCAAATTCTCTTAGATGTCGACAAACTAGCTAAAGAAGGCCTTAGGGTATTAGGAGTAGCTAGGTCGGAATTCAAAGAAGGTAAATTGCCAACAAAGCAGCATGATTTCAAATTTGATTTTTTAGGGCTCGTAGGACTAATGGATCCTATCCGTCCATCTGTACCAAATGCAGTAAAAGAATGCTATTGCGCAGGCATTAAAATCATAATGATTACTGGGGATTACCCAAGTACTGCACAAAATATTGGTAAACAGATTGGGTTAAAAAATCTTGAAAAAATTGTTACTGGGCAAGAACTAGATAAAATGTCTGATTCAGAACTTCAAATGAAAATTAAAGATGCTACTATATTTGCTAGGGTAGTTCCAGAACAAAAACTAAGGATAGTTAATGCATTGAAATCCAACGGTGAAATTGTTGCTATGACAGGGGACGGTGTTAACGATGCACCTGCACTTAAATCTTCAAATATTGGAATAGCTATGGGTGGAAGAGGAACTGACGTTGCTAGAGAATCTGCCGACCTTGTTTTGCTTGATGATGATTTTTCATCAATAGTTAATTCAGTTAGAGTGGGAAGGAGAATCTTTGACAACCTAAAAAAAGCCATGGCGTATATATTAGCCATACATGTACCCATAGCCGGAATGTCCCTAGTTCCTGTAATTCTTAAAATGCCATTAGTTCTCTTGCCAGTCCACATAGTATTCCTTGAATTAATAATAGATCCTTCTTGTTCAGTTGTATTCGAAGCTGAGCCAGAGGAGGCAAATGTTATGAATAGACCTCCAAGGAGTGCTAATGAGAATATTTTTAATAGATCAACAGCTTTATTGAGTTTTTTACAGGGGCTAAGTGTTTTAGCTATTGTTTTATTGACTTATGTTATTGTCTTAAATAGGGGACAAGGAGAAATGGAAGCTAGGGCCTTCACATTTACAACTTTAATAATTGCGAACTTAGCGCTAATATTCACCAATAGATCATGGTCAAGAACTATTTTGAAAACTCTAAAATCTCCGAATTCGGCCTTATGGTATGTTACATTTGGCGCATTGTTATTCTTAGGTTTAGTACTATATGTCCCATTTCTAAGAGATCTATTCCTTCTATCTACACTTCATATAAATGACCTAATGATATGCACTATTTTGGGAATTATCAGCATATTATGGTTTGAAGCATTAAAAGTCATCAAATTGAAATTTATCAATAATTGATATTTTTCTGATTAAACGAGATTTATAAAAATTAATGATCTCACTTAATATTATCATATACTAGGTGAGTTCTCTTCGAAAAATGAAAATCTCTCGAAAATGAATAAGAACCTTGAAAAGGAAAACATTATAAAGAAAAACGTCAAACGTCTAATAATATATCAACATTTGGGGATACTTATGGCATTTGGCGATAGATGTGATGGTAAACAGATTAGAACACTTTCTAACTATCGAAGAGTTTATCCTTTCGTCATGAAAACACGAACGGAATCTGCAATCTATGCTGACTTTGAATTAGAAGTTGGAAAAACTTTAGAGTATATGGATAAAGTTAACTCTGGGCTCAGTGAAAAGAAAGTTAAATTTTTTCATATCTTTCTTGCTTCATTAGTTCGAACTGTAGCCATGAGACCTCAACTCAATAGGTTTGTAATGGGGAGAAGGCTATTCCAAAGAAATAAAATACAAATTTCAATGATTGTGAAAAAAAAATTAGATGAAGAATCAGAATATTCAAATATCAAAATTACTTTTGATCCAAGGGATACATTAGATGTTGTTATTAAGAGAATGGCGGAATCTCTTGACTACGGTAGAGGCGACGAGAAGAAACATGAAGAAAAAGAGATTGACTTACTAATTAAATTCCCAGATATTATACTTAGATTTATAATATGGGTTTGGAGGGGCTTAGATTATTATGGTATCTTACCGGCATCTATCGTTAAGGATGATCCTATGTATGCCAGCGTTTATGTTACAAACCTCGGTAGTTTAGGTCTTAATTCAGTTTTTCACCATCTATTTGAATATGGTAATACTTCAAACTTCATTGCTCTTGGTAAAATCCATAAGGCTCCCCTAGTTGATGAAAATGGAGAATTAACTATAAAGGACGTAGTTAGATTGGGATATACTCTTGACGATAGGATAAGTGAAGGGATATATTTTGTTAGGGCAATTGAATTATTTAAAAACTTTATGCAAAATCCAGAAATTCTTGAAAACCCTCCTTCTGAAGAGGATATTAAAGATTATTTGGATACTACGGAGGATAGTAATGTACGAAAAAAAACCATGGCTTAGATACTATAACAGCTATACTCCAGAATTCATCGATTACCCTAAAAAAACAATTTACGAAGTTGTTTATGATGCCTACGTAAAAAACCCAAATGGGATTGCATACGATTTCTTAGACTATACTTCAACTTATAGGGAGTTTTTAAATGATATAAATCGATTCGCCAATGCCTTATATGCACTTGGTGTTAGGAAGGGCGATAGAATAACAATCTGTATGCCAAATTGTCCTCAAGCACTTATTTGTTTCTACGCTGCAAATAAGATTGGAGGGGTAACAAGTATGATACACCCGCTTTCCCCCCCTAAAGAACTAAAATTCTACCTTAATTTAAGTAAAAGTAAATATGCCATTACCCTTGATGCTTTTTATAATAATTTTAAAGATATTATGGATGATACCTCAATTGAGAAACTAATTCTTGCAAAAATTATGGATTATTTACCCCCTTTAAAAAAGATTGGATTTAGACTAACAACAGGAAGAAAAATAAAAAAAGTTCCTTTTAGCTCAAAGATATATTGGTGGAATGACCTAATGAAAACAGATTACCCTCAAGCAGAAAATACTGAAATAGGCTCTGATGAACTTGCAGTTATCCTTTATAGTGGTGGAACTACTGGAGTTCCTAAAGGAATTGAGCTCTCAAATTATAATCTTAATTGTCTATCCATGCAGGCTATCGCACAAGGACCAATAGTAGAGGAGGATTCGATTCTTTCAATTCTTCCAATATTCCATGGATTTGGGCTTGGTGTGTGTGTGCATACATTTTTTATTAATGGATCTAAGTGCATATTAGTTCCTAAATTTTCAGCAGATACAGTTCTTGATTTAATAAAAACAAAAAGACCTAGATATATAGCTGGCGTTCCAACTCTTTATGCAGCACTTTCTAGAAATCCTAATATCTCAAAGATCGATTTCAGTTGTATAAAAGGTGCATTTTGTGGTGGCGACCGTCTTCCTCATGAAGTTAAACTAGAATTTGAAAATGCAGTTGCAAAGTCAGGAATAAAAATTGTTTTGAGAGAAGGATATGGATTAACTGAGTCTGTATCTGGTATTGCAATCATGCCCCAAGATACTTATCGCCAAGGAAGCGTTGGGATACCGCTATCCGACACGATGGTTAAGATAGTTAAACTTGGCACTTTTGAAGAGGCCCTTCCTGGAATGGATGGAGAGATTTGCATTAGTGGTCCGACATTAATGATAGGATACCTAGACAATCCCCAGGAAACAGAAAAAACAATTAAAATTCACCCTGATGGATTAAAATGGTTGCATACAGGAGATTTAGGATCTATGGATCTTGATGGATTTATCTATTTTAAGCAAAGACTTAAACGAATTATAGTTTCCTCAGGAATGAATGTTTATCCTTCTCAAATTGAAGATGTCCTAGATAGTCATCCTGCTGTTGCTTTTTCCTGCGCAATTGGAGTTCCACATCCCCATAAGATGGCTAGCGTGAAAGCTTTCGTGTCCTTAAAAGACTCATCTAAAGAATCAAAAGAATTAGCAAAAGAACTTATAAAATACTGTCATGAGCATTTAATAAAATGGAGCTGTCCAGAAGAAATTGAATTTAGAAAAGAATTACCCTTGACGTTAATCGGAAAAGTTGCTTACGGCATTCTAGAAAAAGAAGAATTAGAAAGAAGAAAAAATCTAGAAATGGATAAAATACCAAAAGGAGATATTTTCCCGGAACAAACTATAGATATATCTTGCTCATCAAGTTTAGGCTTACCGGACAATCCATAAAAACATATATTTTTTTATTTAATTAATTACAACAAAGTCATTAATAATGCCCTAATGTATTCCACAAAAAACTGTAAGCATTTGAATCTCTAAGAACTTAACTATTTTTATATACTGAATAAGGATCTGTTAATGCATAGACATTATTAAATCCCTTGTTTGCTAAAAATTGTGCATTTGATATTGCCGCTTGACTTGTACTACAATATACAATGATTTTTCTATCCCTTGGTATACTTGAGAGTACAGAACCTAATTCAATTCCAGTTATATTAACTGCACCATAGATGTGCCCTGCTTTATACTCATCAGGATTCCTTACATCTATTATAAAAAGGGATTCACCGCTAGAAATTAATTGTTTTAACTGAGAAGAATTAATTAATTTATACGAAACTGCCGGACTCCCTGTATTCTCTACAATCCTATCTATCAATGTAACGAGATTATTTTGAACAGCAGATCTGGTATAATCCCTATCACTTCCAGCAATAACAAAAACTTTCTGTTTAGAAATCCATTGATCTCGTTTTTCGTAAAATACCTCATATCCCATAACATTCTTCAGATTATTTGTTTCGCTTGAAGGTAATATTTGAAAAGCTAATGTGCCTGTGTGTTCCGGAGCATTTGGTCCGCCTATAATAACAATATAGGGATATGATTTATAGTTAGTATCAGTTTTTCCAAAGTATGTTATCATCATTCCTCTACTTTGAAGTATTGAAATAATGTTACTGTTTAAATTATAATCAATAGTGTTTGCAACTAATGCAACATTTTTTTGCCCAGATACAGTCCCTAAGCAAAATATAAACATTAAAGCTATAAAAACTAAACCTAATGTTTTTTCCATGAAATCCCAAAATATAGGATGCAATACATATATAAAAAACTTGTGTGGCTAATTTAGGATAATCAAAAATATTATATACTTTAAATTGATTTACCTTAATGAAATAATGGAAGTAATCTATTCAAAAGAAATTTTTGTTTCCTTATTACAAAAAGGAGACATAATACTCAGTAAAAATAGGAAAAATCTTTTAGAATCAGTTATTTGTAAGGCTGTACCTAATGCTAGGTGGCCTCATTGTAGATTGTATATTGGGTGTGGACAAAGCATTGAATCTACTGTCGGCGGAGTACAAATAAGAAATATCCAGGACTATTTGGATACAGATGAGCTAATGATTATAAGGCCTCCAAACTATATCGATAAAGATAAGCTAGTTAAAGATTGTATGGCGTATTTGGGCATTGGATATAGCTATTTACAATTCATAAGAACGGGTAGTCTGTTTCTTCTTAAAAGATTGATTAAGAAAGACTTGAGAAAATATTTTAGAATAGATCTTGATAAAAATGTTGTTTGTTGCGAATTAATTGATTATGGACTATTGAAACAAGGGTATAAATATGAAGTTGCACCAAATTTTTGTTTTCCAGATCAATATGAAGAGGATATAAGAATGAACATTATAGTAAAATATGTTCCGCTCATTTATAAAAATACAGAATAATTAACTATATTATCAGTCGTTTTTTCATTAATTTTATGGATATTACAAAAAAAATTAATGTTGCAGCTAGTACCCATATTAGACTTGTTAACAATGAAATGCTATAAACTCCTAGAGTTAATGCTCTATTTATTATTACAACATGTGCCAAGGGCAATATTGCTAAAGCTGTATACTGAACCACTAAAGGCAAAACATCCATGGGAAAGAATGTTCCGCTAAACAAAAACATTGGAGTAATGAAGAGAAAGCTAGGGTAGTTCAATGTGTCTATTGTGGGGCTTAATGCAGTGAAACACATTGCAATGCACGAAAATAGCAATCCTCCTAAAAATGCAAAAGGTATAATCAATAGGGAAGAGGGCATTTTAACTATTCCAAATATTAGTAAAACAGGTAACATTATTGTAGCGTAAATAGTACTTCTAGTTGCACCCCAAAAAAGTTCTCCTGCTATAACTTCCTCTATTGAAATTGGAGTTGAAATCATTGCATCAAATGTTTTTAAATAATACATCCTAACAAATGAAGTATAGGTACACTCAAAAAAAGATGCATTCATTACTGATATTGACACTAGCGCTGGGGCAATAAAATTTGCATAGGGAATCCCATCAACGCTTTCTATGAATCCTCCTAATCCAAATCCTAAAGCCAAAAGATATAGTACAGGTTCTAAAAACGGAGGGATAAAATTAAGTTTCCAAGTTTTAATAAACGTGACCATATTACGTCTCCATGGCTTTATAAATCTATAAGTTAGTCCGAACATGTCATTCCCTTAGTTTTCTTCCTGTTAATTTTAAGAATACATCCTCTAAAGTAGCGGGTCTTGCTGTAACACTACTATTAGTACATTTTTTTAGGATTAAATTAGTTATATGAGGTACATTTTCACTATATATCTCAACACTCTCATTTGCAATTTCATATTCTATATTATTTTTTTCAAGGCATGTTTTTATCTCAATTGTATTTTCTGCTTCTATGATGTGGTCTCCTACATGTTTTTTGATCAGATTTTTAGGAGTTCCTTCAACTAGGATCTTCCCATTATCCATTATAACTATTCTATCACATAGCCTAGCAGCTTCTTCCATATAATGGGTAGTTAGGATTACAGTAATTCCTCTTGAGGAAAGATCCTTTAACTTCTCCCAAATTAGATGTCTTGCCTGCGGATCAAGACCAGTAGTTGGTTCATCTAATATTAATAATTTAGGATTGTTAATCATCGCCCTAGCTAAGACGAGTCTCCTCTTCATTCCTCCAGATAATTTATCAATTGGACTTTCTTTTTTGTCATTGAGCTGGACGTAGTCTACTAGATCGTTAGCTCTCTTTTTTGCCTCTTCTATAGGTATATCAAAATATCTTGAGTACTGAATTAGATTTTTTATTACAGAAAAATCAGGATCCAAATTATCCATCTGTGGAACAACGCCCATATGTTGTTTTATTTCTCTAGGATGCTCATTCACATCCAATCCAAATACTTTAAGATCGCCACTTGTTTTTGGGGATACACATTGAATTATTTTCATTGTAGTGGTTTTACCCGCTCCGTTTGGCCCCAAAAATCCAAAAACTTCTCCTTCTTTAACTTTGAAATTGATTTTATTGACTGCAACAAAATCTTTGAACCGTTTTTCTAAATTTTTGGCTTCAAGGACTACGGCCATTATATCACTTGTTTATGTTAATATCTTTTATTTTAAAATCTTTACAATTGTAATTATTTTTTGGGGATTTATCTGTTAGTATGCTATGAAATGATAAATCTTTCGGAGGGCGATATTGGTAAAGTCATATAATAGATAATCTCTTTTGGATCTCCCCAAGAAATCAAATTCAATAAGAATTCAAGGATAGATCCTTTTTTGCCAGTTGATTAAAAATGAGTGTTTTATATACAATAAAAATTCATAATGCATGGGCTAAAAATGACACTTGTAGTGGATTTGTATCCCACAATAATCAATTTCTTTTAAAAAAACAACGCAGATAAAAGTATTGGAAATACTCAGGCACTAAGGATATGCTAGTAAAAATAAACTTCGGTAATTATTATATAAGATAAACAAGAAATCAAGGTATATATGGTTGAAAAAACAAAACTTACTAGGGCAGGTATTATTGCACTTACATCACCTTTTCGCTGGATAGTTGCAATGGGGACAATATATCTGATTGCTTCTGGCAGTATTGATATATTAAGGGCTTGGGCATACATCGGTGTTTACATTGCAGGTTCATTGGTTAGTGGCATTTTATTGGTAAAAAAAGTCCCCGGGTTATTAAACCAAAGAGGGAAAATCCAAGAAGGAACAAATAAATTGGATAAGTGCCTTATTCTAATATACTTTCTTTTCGCTATTGTCGTTACACCTTTAATCGCAGGATTGGATTATAGATTTGGCATCTCTCCACTGCCATTTTATTTTTTGTATATTGGAATAGGGCTTTATTTTGTATCACTCGTTTTTTCAATATGGCCAATGTTCCATAATCCTTTTTTTGAAGGAACTGTCCGTATCCAGAAGGATAGAGATCAAAAAGTTATTGAGAGTGGACCATACAGTATTGTGCGCCATCCTGGCTATTTGGGGATGTTAATAGGGTCCTTGCCTTTGCCATTTGTATTTGGTTCTCTCTTATCTTTTATGCCTGTAAGTATAATGATTTCTCTTGTGTTTATCAGGACATATTACGAAGACAGAGTACTCCAAGGCGGATTAGAAGGGTATACGGGATACTGTCAGAGAACAAAATATCGTTTAATTCCTTTGGTATGGTGAAAATGGATATAACTATATTTCAACAGTTTGCATATTTAGGTTTTATTTAAATATTTATTTCCTATCTAAAAATGGCAAAGAATAATTTTCAGGTTCGTTTACCCTAACTTAATTGACTAAAAAACAAATTCTTTATACACTTTCCATATAAAACAAACTCTGATATCACAATATATATCCTATGCCATACAACTACAAATCGTGTCCGCCAAGCTTCCATTTTTCTCAAAACTCAATTAAAATTTACTCCATCACTCTATTTTTAAAATCACCTAAAATCTAAAAATTTTCTATTTAGTAACAACATATATTATATAGAATATATGATTAAATAATTATTACAATTATTTTTAAAAATTTTAGGCTTTACTAAAATTAATATTTCTGATAAATTTGTTAAAAATTATAAAGCTATGCCCAAAAAAGTTTAAAAATCACTAAAATAACAATATATATTGTAAAGAATATATTTTTGAATAATTATTGCACTAATTGAAAATTTTATCCACACCTAATTTTATATTTTCTAAAGATCTTGAGATTGAAACCCAATCGCCATATTTTTATTTTGTAGTTTCTTATTTCTAGCAAGCTACTCTATTAACTCACTATTCCCTGATAGTATCTTACTGCTGCAAAGTACCTTATGTTCTTTTGAATAATCGAGTGATATGTTGAAAATGTGAATGACTTAAGTCATATTGAAATAATTATAATTAGCGTAAAATGCAATAATTATATAAAACTATATCCTATATAATATAATAATGAATAATAATTACAATTATTCATTAACACTGGATTAAATGTTAGTATTGGGATTAGATTGACATTTATATTTGGCATAATTTTTTGAATATGAAAATGGAATTGGAATTCATTTACCAACTTTTTAAAGATAATAATGAATACTTTAACGCCCTAGATAATGTAGGGAAAACATGGGATTAATGTCTTGGATAGATAAGAAGTCAGGAAAATTAAGCGCATGGGATATTGCATTTGTAAAACTTGGCACGATGATCTTTGGTCTTATTATTGGGGCTTTCTTCCCAGTTTTGATAAAACAGTACGTTATACTACTAATAGTACTTTTTATACTATTTTCCACGAAATCGCTTTATGCAGCATTCAAATAATTAACTAAAATTCTTTTTTTATCTAATTAATCAGGGCTTATTTGAATAAAAAGAAGGCCTTAGATATGCTAAAAATAAGTCTACTATGACATGTCCTAATTGAATAGTGCCGAACGTAACTATAAGGGCCTCCACCTAATACTAACCTTATTGTAGTCCTAAGTACTACTAAAAAGGCCCTAAAATCGTCCTTTTTATCCAAATTTACGCCAAAACTGTCTATTCTGCGTATAATGTATATTATACGCAATATTTGAAGCAACTCAAGAGCTAAAAAGTAGGTCAAAAGTGGGCTAAATTGAGCCTTTTTTCAGATTTTACCCGCTTTTACCATATTATATTAATCAATATCCCACTATAAGAATCTTAGCATTCGTAAGAGCACTCATTTTATCCATTTAGGTAGCTTAATTAAAAAATAAAGCGTATTTAACTGAATGCATCATAAACTGGTTTTATAGATAATAGCATGGCGAGCCTATAAAAATTAGAATATAGCGCCTGACAAAGAAAGGCATGTAAGCACCAATAATAATCCCAAAAAATATCGCTGCAAATTTAATGTACTCTAGATCCCACACGTTTAAGTTCTTCCCTTTCTTCTCAATAAAGGTCTTAAATCCCATAATATCACCGTATACATAAGAATTAAGCATATATAGTTACTTGTAATAACTTTGGTAATTGAGTTTCGATTCCACTTCCAAAATAGGAAATATTGCAATAAATTTTCATTAGTATATAATTTAGCATATTGCTTTGAATAATATTTGCAATAAGTAACAATGTAATTATTTTACATTATTATATTATTTAGAATATATTTTTATATAATTATTGCAATTCTTCCTTATTTTTATTTTCTTTATTCATCATGAAGAGCAAAGTAGCGTATGAGGTCGCTATCAATGCAATCCCAATTATCCCAATCACCCTTGCGATAGATACAGTATTTTCGCCAAGCAGAGTGCCATTAAACATCAAGAAAGCCCCTAGCAATGACAATAAAAGCCCTATTAAGAACTGGATAGTCGCCCTTTTCTTACGAATATTACTTTTATCTCCGGTGGAAGATCCTTTTGGGTATGCAAATACTACAAATAGCGCTAGTGCTACTAAAACAGCTCCGATGATGATTAGTACTATTGGTAGATTTGCCATATAAATTATATATATTTGTTATATTTAAGTCTTTCGTTTATTACATTATTTAAAATAAATATTATAATCTAATTAACAATGTCTAATATATCAATCAAGTCCATTTGGCTCAGGAATTATAATAAGTGATAATTGCAATAATTTTACGTTTATATATAATCTAATATATAAATAGTTAACAGTGTGTTGTCTGGTAATTATTTCGCTTCATAGTTTTCTACCTCCTTTTCTAAAAGTTCTATGAAGTTCCCTAGCGACACTGGTTCGAGCTTTCGCCAGAAAGCTTGCTCTGGCGTTTCAAGGTTATCCCAGTCAAGGCCCATATGCAGCCTTACGCAGTTGTACCAGTGTATAAAGTCATTAAATGATTTGAATTTCTCACGCTTTCTTTTGTAAAGGTCGAACCATTTCTCTACCTTGCCATTGGTCTGCGGATGTGCCCTCCCACATAGTATATGGGTTATGCCATTTTCCTTGCAGAAATCCTCGAACGGGTGAGTCGCATTTCCGTCTTTGTCCCTCTTGTTTGCATGAAACTCGCTCCCTCGATCAGTTATGACTTCCCGTATTTTCTTGATGCTAGCATATTTGTCTAAAGCTTCTTTTAGAAGCTTTACTGATGTTTCTGCGCTTTGCCTCTCAAATTCTCCGCCAGAAAGGATTTTACGGCTTGCATCGTCTAAAACAACACATAATGAAGTTCCTTTTACTCCAGTTGACCAGTCTAGATGGACTGCAGATAGTGGATATGTTCTCTCATACCTCACCCATGGCCTTTTACGAACTCTTTTATTTAGACAAACTTCGGCCATTCCTTCCTCCAGTAGAATCCGCTGGATGAGATTAACATCGACTCCAATTCCACGCTTTTTCCTCAGATGCTTGGCGACTCCAGAGGCGGAAAGATCAAGAGTTAGTTTAGCATGGATAATCACTGCCCTCAAGTCCACAGGGTATACCGCATAAGGCCTTCTTCCAGGCTGCTTGTGCCTGGGCATTTCACCAGTTGTCCTTGAAAGACTGACTATCTGCTGAACACGTCTTTGAGAGATTTTAAACTGAGAGGCAACGATTCTTGTGGGAAGTTTGTACTTTGTTACCCTAAGTACAATAGCCTCAAGATCTGCATCCTTAAGCTTCATGCCATTTAAGGCAAAAGATGAATTTAAAGCTTGGCGAAATATTTGGCAGATAACACAAGTTTCTTTGATTAATAGTAAATATTAAATAGTTTAAAGTAATATATATATAAGGGGTTGTATGAAAAAGAAAAAAAGGTCTGATGAGGACAATAAGGAAAACTACGCATTTAACACTAGAAAAAAAGAGAAAAGGACAAGAAAGAAGTAATTTCTATTGAATTAGTAGAAATTATTAAAAATAGCCAATCTTACTCATTTCATCTTAGATAAGGTGACTCGATTGGTAAACGTTTACTACATGCAAATACATTCCTATTCTGAAACAGCAAAAATAAGTAATGGAGCAAAAGAAATCTTAAAGAAACTTGTTGAAAATGAAAGACTTTCTCTAGAGAAAATTATTCCTTTGAAAGTCCACTTTGGAGAAAAGGAAATACTACTTTCATCAAATCAGAAAACTTTGAAGGGATAATAGAATACCTAAAAGAGAAAAATGTTGAATCATGCTTCATTGCAACAAATATTTAATTATATATTCTATATAATATATGTTGTTACAAAATATTTTTTATGCTTAAAAGCAAAGGGATAAGGAAAATTTAGTTGAACAACAATTAATTTAATTAATTACATAAAGGCTAATTAGAACAATATAGTGTAGCATATATGTATGGCATTAAAGAGTATTAAAAAATATATTAATATAGTTGATTTATATATTTGTAAAAATAGAATTTATTGTCATGAGTTTTTTAAAGAGATCCTGGTGTTTGTCTGAATCTACTTGTTTATCCAGGAAGTCAGTTTATACTGCAACTATATTATGAATGAAAATAGGGTAATTTGGATTTGTATCGCCAATAGCCGTGGAAAAGAAAAAATTAATAATTAAATTATTAGATCTTGATTTACCCAACAACAAGTAATTTAAAACTAAAATAATTAACATCTATGTGGTCCAAATGATTTCAACAAATAATCTGACAAAAAAATTTGAAAATTTGATAGCAGTCGATAATCTTAATTTAAACATTAATGAAGGTGAAATATTTGGCCTACTTGGACCAAACGGTGCAGGAAAAACGACTACAATTCTTATGTTAACAACATTAAAACTCCCAACATCCGGAACTGCCACTATTAACGGATATGATATAGTTAAAGATTCGGATAAAGTAAGAAAATCCATTGGGATAGTATTCCAAGACCCAAGTTCTGATGAGATATTGACTGGCTATGAAAATTTGAAACTCCATGGATGGCTCTACGATATGCCCGATAAGTTAAGAGAAGATCGAATTAAAGAGGTTCTTGAACTCGTTGACCTTACTGCTAGAAAAGATGATCTAGTTAAGAAGTACTCAGGAGGTATGAGGAGACGATTGGAGTTAGCAAGAGGGCTTATGCACCATCCAAAAGTCTTATTTTTGGATGAGCCTACGTTAGGCCTAGATCCACAATCACGAGATTATATATGGTCATATATAGAAAAATTAGCAAAGGAAGAGAAAATTACTATTGTCCTAACTACCCACTATATGGATGAAGCTGACAAACTATGTGATAGACTTGCAATAATAGATTACGGTAAGATTATTGTTTTAGGAACGCCAGAGGAGTTAAAGAAAGAGCTAGGCGGAGATATCATCAAATTAAAAGCGAATAATTTAAATATTGAATCACTAAAAAGATTAAATTATATAAAAAATATTGCTGTTTCAGATGGTGAAGTATGTTTAACGGTTGAAGACGCCAATAAGCATGTCCAAGATATTTTAAGTATTGTTGGAAAAGTTAAATCCACTGAAATACGTTCACCCACTCTTGATGATGTATTTATTCATTATACAGGAAGAGGAATGCGAGAAGACTCTCCAGAAGGTGGGTGGGCTGAAAAGGCTATGCATGCGAGGATAAAAAAATGAGCGAATTAAAAGGAATATATGCGCTTTGGTATAGGGAAATAAAGGTATTCTCAAGAGAACGGTCAAGAATTATCTCCTCAATTGTGAATCCGATTCTATGGCTTTTAGTCATAGGTGGGGGACTTGGATCTGCAGTTTCATTCAAGGGAATATTTCAAGAAATTGATTATCAGTCATTTATTTACCCAGGCATTCTTGTTCAAACGGCCTTGTTTTCATCGGTATTCTTTGGGGTATATATTGTATGGGACAAAAAAATTGACTTTATGAAAGAAGTATTAGTTTCACCTTTGAGGCGAACATCTTTATTTATCGGAAAAGTGCTTGGAGGGTCTACAGACACTTTAATTCAAATAGTAATTCTAATTTGTATTGGTTTTGTCTTCATATCAATTGGGATAATGCCTAATCTAAATCTAAATATTATCTCTATTCTTATTTCACTTATTTTTTTGTTTGTTACAACTATTGCGCTTGTAAGTATTGGACTTATTATAGGGTCTCAAATGGAGAGCCCTGAAGGATTTCAATTAATCAGTAGTTTTCTTATTTTTCCATTATTTTTTTTATCAGGAGCACTATTCCCAATAAGTAATTTACCTCCTTGGCTATCACCATTTATTTTTATTAATCCAATCACTTATGCTGTGGATGGTATAAGGGGAGCCATGATTGGAATATCCCAGTTCAGCCTTGCTTTTGATTTTTTTGTTATAGGTATGTTTGCATTCATAATGATTCTCTTAGGTACTTATGCATTCAAGAAAATGAAAATATAGTTTTAAGAATCCAAAGTGATATAAGTTAGAGTTTATTGAATTTTAATATGGTAAATATTCTCCAGAATATTCTCTTAGGAATTTCATTAGCAGCACCAGTTGGACCTGTTACAATTGAAGCAATTAAAAGAGGGCTTAATAGTGGATTTTCTCCTGCATTTATTTTAAGCCTAGGGGCAGCGTCTGCAGATGCCACTTACCTTATCTTAATTTATTTGGGATTATCAAACTTTATCCATATTCCTATAATTAAAGGGGCAATATGGGTATTTGGAGGCATAGTCTTGATGTATTTGGGAGTTCTAAGTATTAAAAAATACTACCAAAAAATTAATTTAAAAGGGCCCAGTAATTATTTGAACAGAAACTCATATTTTACTGGTTACATATTAAATATCACAAATCCTATGACAATTATTTGGTGGGTAGGTATTTTTGGATCACTACTTGGAACTTCTATACAAAATTATTCTAAAATTGTTGCATTATTACATAGCTTATCCATATTATTTGGTGTTATAATTTGGTCTTTTTTACTTTCTGCGTCACTCCATTGGGGAAAAAAAATCATAAATGAAAATAGTTTGAGATATATTTCTTTGATTTCGGGGATGGTACTTATTGTATTTGGGGTATATTTTGAATATAATGCAATCACTTCTTTATTGTAAAATCATATTTTGCGGTACATTTAATAAAAATGATTAGAACATGGGTTTCATATTTTTTATGCCAGCTCATTACTTTTTCAATAATATCCAAAATCCAAAATCTTCGTTTATTATCTCATAAATTGGAATTTTTGCTTCTTTAAGTATTCTTTCCATTTTTGAAGCATCGTCGTTTTCGAGTCTCTTTTTACGATTCTCATCCCACATCGGGTCTATTTCTTCCATTTTTTTCTTCACTTCTTCAAATAATTCAGCTGTTCCAAAACCGCATCCTATATAAGCCATTCCATTTGGTTTTAGGACGCGATATATTTCTTTAAACACTTTTGTTTGATCATTCCAGAAAAACATAGATCCACGGCTAACGATTAAATCAGCAAAATTATCTTCAAATGGCATAGACTCCGCATCATTTAGCATTGGCTTAATTCTATTTGACAGGCCCTCAGTTTCTATTTTATCTTTTAGGAGTCCAATTGCTTTAGTCGATATGTCCAATGCATAAATATTAAGATCAGTTATTTTTGCAAGCATAAGGGATAGTGGTCCTGAGCCACATCCAACATCTATACAGTTTCCGCTTGTTATTTGGCATTTATTAATTATTTGTTTTGCAATTACTGGGTATATTGGAGCAAATGCACCTTTCACAATTTTTTCAAAATCGTCTTCAAATCCTGCCATAATAATCCTCTTGAATAGTATATTGTTTTACTATATGCTCATTTGTTCATAACGCAGTAATTTATAATATTATTGGTAAGATGGAGTTTATTTTATTGTCAGCTTATTTAATAATTTTCCAAATTCATCTGCCCAAATCGTTTTAGATTACTAAAATAAATAAACTAAGTTTAATATTTAAATTGATAATTTAAGAAAATAAAATATAAAAATAACTAAAAAATTAGCAATCCCAATCAAATACTCCGGATTCTGGACCTGTTCTTTTGTTTGTATAATAATTCCATTGCAATCTAACTTCATTTTTTATTTCGTATTCCTTTAGTTTGTCAATAAGATCTAGGTACCCTCTAGCATCAAGCGTAGTTATTCTAAAATTTGTACTTGAATCATATATCCCATAAGCAATTACTGGGCCATTTCTACATAATTCACGTATATACACCTGTTTTAAAGGCGCCGCACTTGCAAAACTAACTGCTCCAAATAGAAATAGCAATCCTAAGATTCCTGCTAAAATCTTTCTCATATTAATCCTCCAATTAAATCCAATTATGTTTAATCGTTTACATTTATAAATGTATAGATATAAAATAGATGTTGTTTAGATTTTTTAGAAATAGATTATTTGATAGAGCACAATAGCTACAAAATATTTTGAAGTTAATCGTAATGTTTAAAAGATATCTGAGGATAAGGGGGGTAGAGGTGGGCATATGGATATAAAAAAAAGAGCAGGACTATTTGTTGTCTTTGGAATATTGATTTCCAGTTTAAGTCTTGGATGTATTGATAGCGGAAAAAATCTTGAAGGCACTTCTTGGAATTTAGAATCATACCTTAATAATGAAGGAAATCTTACAAATCTAATACCAGATACTAAATCAACTATTGCCTTCGATAAAGAAAAGATATCAGGAAATTCTGGTTGTAATGGCTTTTTCTCTATCTACGAAGTTAAAGGTAGTTCAATCAAATTAGGAGCAATTGGCAGCACTTTAATGTATTGTGCAATACCAGGGGTCATGGAGCAAGAACAAACAATACTTATGAGGCTCGACACAATAAAATCCTATAAAATTGAGGGTAATAAATTAAGCTTTATAGATGAAAATAATAAAGTAGTATTGGTATACTCAAAAACCTAACTAAATTCAAGATTAATTCTCTTTTGGAGATGACCTTTAAAATTTCTTTTATTTATTTCATTAATTTATCTATATTACTAGAAACTTTAAATATTTTCTTTATTTTGGTCGAAAAGTCGCATTTTTAGATTTTACCTTGTCATAGATAAAACTTTAAGGATTTATTTTTTGGATTCCTTACATATATTCTATAACTACCTCAGATAGATTAAATTATTTCATTAAATAGTATAAAAAATTAAAATTACTAAATTTAATCAGAAGACCCTATATGTAAATCTATACCCATTTTGTCGTGATTTTGATTCAAACTCTTTTCTTATAGCTCCAAACTCAAAATTGTACTGATATTTTTTGTCAAAAAGTCTTGATTGTTCCTCTATGTTCCCTGTTCTTGAACCTGACATAGTATTGTAGGATTCTTTTTTAAATCCGAATCCAGGACTAATATCGTTATCAATTCCGCCAGAAGACATACCGGCGCCAGATTCTTTTAACATCTCGGTAAAAATAATTTCTTTATTTATATCGTCTACTTTAAACTTTGCCGAGTAAACTAGTTTTTGTTTTGAAAGAAAAGCCTTTCTTTCAGCTACTATTACTTCAAATTTGTAAATACCATTCTTTTCGCTAATTTTGGCAGGAATTTTTGATACAATGCTTCGAAGTTCATTAACAATTGACATAATCCCTCTATCCAATCCCTTCTAGTTACTATTGGTAACATATATGTAAAATGCTAGGGCATATATAGCAATTTGCTTAGATTATTAAAATCTTCAATATTTTTATAAACTATAATGGGATTATTCGACAGGGGATGTCAAATGGAGTTTATTGGTGAAAAGGATGACTATAGCAAATGGGAATTAGATACACAAGCTTATGTTGAAACTTATACTAAAAAAATAGTTTTAACTGGTAAGGATAAAATAGAGTTTATTTATAGACTTTCATTGATATCGGATGAAAATTCTTGTAAAAGGTGTGGCGGTATTAGATTTAGTTACCTTGTTGAAGTTTGGGATGATCTAAGCGGCTGGATTCCCTTACCTGAATATGACGGTAACTATTACTGTTCAAATCATTCATGTGATGAAGATGGATTAAAACCTGTGGAATTTGAGAAACTATTCAGATCGATTCAAAAAAAGGCTCAAAGAATTGATTTAGATAAAATATAATAATTCCGCTATATTTTAGAATTTCCTCTTTTCTAAAAATTTTATTGCCATACCCACTCCAAAACTATCTAGTGATAATTCCCAGCTCTCAAAGCCTTATTTTTAATTCTCACATGTGTATACCTATTGTAGATAGTTGTTACATTAATCTTAAAAGGTAATCACGCTTATCGCAAACATTGCTAATGGGTAATTATGATTAATAATTTTTTATTATATCATAAATATCTATTGAGTTAATTGGAGGTTATATAAATGAATGAAAAAACATCTTCAGGAGAACCATTTGGTAATCGGTGGACAATTGTAATTGTGGGCATAATGTTGCATCTTTGTTTCGGATCTATTTATGCATATGGAGTTCTTAGGAATCCGTTACTTGACCACTTTAAATCTTTAGGACTAAATCCCTCTGCTATGGATATGACGTGGCCATTTATAGTATTTTTGACTTTTTTTGCATTATTCATGCCTTTAGCTGGACCATATATTAAGACAATGGGACCTAAGAAAGTATGTATGATTGGTGGAGTTCTTTGCGGAATAGGGTGGCTTGCAGCCTCATTTGCATCTTCACCTCTAATGCTTATCCCACTGTATGGAATTATTGGCGGTATAGGTGTCGGAATTGCATATGGGGCACCTATAACAACCTCTGCCCAATGGTTTCCAGACAAACGCGGACTTGCCGTGGGATTGACTGTATTGGGATTTGGATTCTCTTCTGCCATTATAACTTATATGACAAGATTTCTTTTAGGAAATGGATGGGGAATAATGAATATTCTCCGGATGTTTGGCATAGTGTTCATTGTATTAAGTATAGTACTCTCTATGATGCTTAGATTACCTTCAAGTGGATGGAAACCTTCACGTATGACGACTACCATTTCAAGTGATCCTGTTAAGATTGATTTTATGAGAGAACAGATGATTGGCACTTCAGCTTTTAAAGGATTGTGGATTTGCTATACAATAGGGGCATTAGCTGGCCTAACTGCCATTGGAATCGCTGGCCCTGTCGGGAAAGAGGTATTTATCAATGCAGGTATGAGTAACGATGCAGCAAACAATCTTATATTTGCTTTAATACTGCCTTTTGCCATATTTAATGGATTAGGTAGGCCAATTTTTGGCGTTCTTACAGATAAACTTTCACCAAAGAAAACAGCCATAATAACTTACGTTTTAATAATTCTAGCTTGTTTGACAATCTACATTGGATATAGCAGTATATTAGCATACATCATAAGTTTTTGCATTCTTTGGGGATGTTTAGGGGGGTGGCTAGCAATTGCCCCTACTGCAACTGCAAGCTATTTTGGAATGAGAGACAATGCCAGAAACTATGGTGTAGTATATACTGCATATGGGGCCGGTGCAATCATTGGTGGCATCGTTTCTGCGCAGGCAAAAGATATACTAGGAGCTTTCCAGCCCTTTTTCTTAATCGTGGCCGGATTAGCAGTTTTAGGCATTATCCTTGCCTTGGGATTATTAAAGCCACCAACTATGAAATCAAAATAAATTTATTTTTTCCTTTTTTTAGTCTTTACTTTGAAAAAATAGGGGTTAAATTACCCCCTTAGCTTATTAAATGATTCTTGGATATTATAAAGGTAGTCCTGCTTTTTCGTCTGATGTTGAGTAAAAAATATCGGTCACTCTGATTAATAAAGCTCCTTTTGCTGGGAATCTATCTCCTCTAGTCTTCATCCATTTTTTAGCTTCTTCATATATTGGCCCACTTGTTAAATATTCGCATTTCCCTTTAATTTGATATGCTTCTTTGTCTCTTATAACTACAATTGCAACTCTTGGATTTTCAAGAATATTTTTTAGTGTTTTTTTCATGAAGTTGTCAACAATAATTATTGTTTCATCATCCAATGTGTATTTTGCACCCACATAAGAGCAATTTGGCTCTCCGTCTTTTGATGCTGTTGCGAGTTGGTGCATTCTTTCTTTATCGATAATATCCCTAATATTTGCAGGAATTTTCATAATACCACGAAATTTTTAAATAAATCTCATATATAAATACTTCTAATTATGCCTAACTATCATATATTGGCAATAAATACGGTAAAAATACTTTGTTTAATAATTCAAAATAAACGACAATTATCCCTAACTTGTCCTTTCTTTAACTTAATCCATAGGCAGCCTTATGATTACTACTAATTCGATGAAGGATTCTTAGGATAGTGTTTGAGAATATTTAACAAAGCAGATATAAATGAAAATCATATATTATTCTTTATAAAATAGAAAGGAAGGTGAGAAATATACACGGTTATTATTTCGACTATAATATTATAAATTTAGAAAAACTCAAAGAAAAAATAAAAAATACTGAACTTTTACCTAGCCAAAAAATACTTTTAGAAAAAATAGATGATAGATTTGATTTGTTAGAAAGCCATGATATCAAAAATTTACACGATCTCGAAAGGACTCTTAAAACAAGAAACAAATGCGGAGATTTTGCAAGAAAGACAGGACTACCTGAAGAGTATCTTATTGTACTAAGGAGAGAAGTCAACAGCTATCAGCCTAAACCAAGAAAATTAAATGAATTTGAATGTATAGCAAAAGAGATTATTGATAAATTAAGTATACGGGATATAAAAAATACAGTTAAATTATTTGAATTTGTTGCAAAAAGAAAAAACAGATTAGAGTTAGCTAAAGATTTGAGTATAAGTAATGATGATGCTATGAAACTAGCAAAAATTACTGATATTTCAAGAATAAGATATGTAAGTCCTGATTTTGCAACTCTACTTATTAACTCAAAATACGATACAACTGAAAAAATCCAGAAAGCAGACTACAATAGACTATATGAAGATTTAATTGAAATAAATAAAAATAAAAAATATTATAAAGGCAATTTTGGGTTAAAGGACATGAAGTTATTCATCAATGATGCTAATTTTTCTCCACTTATTATTGAATATTAAAATTTAAGCAACTTTTGCAATTACTGCGCCATAGTTCTTTCCATATCTTTAGCACATTTTTGGCAAGTAGGGTACTACATATGCCACTTCTTTATCTCTAATTTCTTTTTCTTGGAATAATCTTTAAAATCTTCACACCATTTTTTAAGATCTTCAAATAGACTTCATACGCTTTACTCAAGAACTTTTAGCTGAGAATGATATTTTATTATAAGACTTACTACAAATCATCTTAAGGACAAATATACTATTATCTATTTAATAGTATCAAGAAAATCCCAATCCCGAAAATCAAGAAAATCATACTGGCAATCAAGAGATTTTTCATCATTTTTAATTGGCCCATAGTTTTAGGTTTACTTAATCCACCAAAAGATATAGCCATCGATAATCCAATTCCTATCCCTGCAGGTATGCCTAAAATATAATTTTTAAATACAACATGCCCATATGCTGCACCAAGTATTGTCCCAACAGCAAGCCAAAGTTTCATTAGATTAGTAAATTCTACTCTTTCTGGAGATAAAGCTTCCTTATCTTCTTTTATCGAGATTTTTAATAAAGAGAATAAAATATATACTCCCATTATTATAACTATTGCACCAATTATTAATGATATGTTAGATATACTTGCCATAGTAAGAGTTAGACATAGTTTTTTAAAAGAGTATTGCTAAATTTAAGGAAAATTAAGCCAACATGACAAACTATATAAATACAACAAAATAAGATTAAGCATGGAAAATAGTAGAATTATTAGTTTAATTGGAGGTATTGTCTTAATTGTTTCTGCCTTTTTACCATTTTATTATTTTATAGATGGCATATATTCACTTTTTCAAATTACACTAGCAGTTCTTACAAATTTTACTAATAACTCAGTAATGCAGACTTTTCTATTGCAAGTGAATCCCTCTTACGGTATGGCTGCCATGATTTTAGCTTTGATAGTAGCGGGTTTCATGTTACTTTCTATTGGAGGGCTAATTGCCATTTTTAGGAAAGCAGGAGGGTCTATCGCTGGACCAGCAGGAATGATTGTCCTTACACTAGCAGGTTTTCTTTATTTCAAAAATTTATCTATCGGATTATTATCCATAGGATTCTATACTGGATGGCTTGGAGCAATTATGTGTATTATAGGCGGAGTTATTTCTCCGAACAAAGATAAAACTAAAATTAATGTATCAGTTAGTCAACAACAAAATGTAACAACTGGTAGCTCCCCATATACGGTTACCTCTCCTGAAAATATACAACAAAACAAAGATGCAAAATTTTGTAATAAATGTGGACATCAAAATAAGAGCGATACTTTTTTTTGCGCTAACTGTGGAAATAAACTCCAACTTTAATTTTTTTATACCGATTTAGAAAGATTAAAAATAATTTATGTTTATTCTATAGGTAGGTAGTTTAAAATTTCTACCCTTATTTTATTACGAATTTCGTTAAATATTAATGAATAATAGTAATCAAGGGAAACATTTATTAGTAATTAAAATTACTTTTTAACATACTTCCCCACGGAAGTACGATAATGGAGGTATTAAATGAAAAGATTTGCTCAATTAAGCGTTGTATTGTTATTGATATTGGCTGTTGTTGCAGCTAGTGGGTGTACTAGTTCTAAAAGTAGAAAGTTGGTAAAAGAAGGGTATCTTACAATTGGTACTGAAGCTGAATTCGCACCATTTGAAGTAAGATTGGAAAATGGTAGTTTCTACGGTTTTGATATAGCACTGGGTGAAGCAATAGCTAAGGAACTAGGATTAAAGGTAGACTATATAGATACAGATTTTGCAGGTATTATACTATCTTTAAATTCTGGGAAATTTGACATCGCAATGTCTGCTATGACAATTACAGAAGAAAGAAAAAAATCAATTAACTTCTCAGATCCATACTTTGATACTGGCCTAAGTTTGGCTGTTCCCGCCAATAGTCCTGTCCAAAAATTAGATGACTTGAATGGCAAAATTGTTGGAGTACAACTTGGAACTACCGGGGATTTATACGCATCTAGTCTTAAGAATGTAAAGGAAGTTAAAAGATATCCACATGCACCAGATGCATTTCTCGATATGAAAAATGGAAAAGTCGATGCAGTAATTAATGACGATGTTGTTTCAAAGCCTATTGTTGCAAAAGATCCAAATTCCTTCAAGATTATTAGCGGACTATTAACAATAGAGCAATATGGAATTGCAGTTCCAAAAGATAATGAAGCATTACTCCAGAAAATAAATGCAGCCCTTAAAAAAATCAAAGAAAATGGAACATACGACCAGATTTATGACCAATATATAATCCATTACTCTGTAGAATAAATCAAAAAAGGCGACCAATATGGCGGGACAAGGATTTCAAATTGACTTATTTATAAGGATACTACCTGAATTACTTAGAGGTGCAGCGATAACTGTTCAATTAACAGCATTTTCTGTAGCAATAGGCACTTTAATAGGATTATTTGCAGGTATGGCGAGAATATCACATTATAAGATATTTAACCTACCTTCAGCATTTTATGTCGAAGTTATCCGAGGAACACCATTATTGGTCCAAATAATGATTGTTTACTACGGTTTGCCTGCATTAGGATTTAATCTTGACCAATATACTTCGGGTATACTTGCTTTGTCTATTAATAGTGGTGCATATATAGCAGAAATATTTAAGGCAGGCATTAAATCTATTAAAAAGGGACAAACTGAAGCTTCAATTTCTTTAGGATTAAATTATATGCAAACAATGAGATATGTGATATTGCCACAAGCAACTAGAAATATATTGCCTGCTTTGGGAAATGAATTTATAGCTTTGTTGAAGGACTCGTCACTCGTTTCAGTTATAGCTATATCGGAACTATTAAGAAGAGGGATGATAGTTTATTCAAGAACTTATGATGCATGGACTCCACTCTTAGGTGTTGCATTAATTTATCTTTGTATTACAATCCCATTGTCAAGAGCAGTCCAATTCATTGAGAAGAGGTGGGAACTCCATGATTAAAAAAATATCTATGAAAAAAAAACCTGAAAAGAATATTATCCCAAATGGGGGCCCAGTAATAAAAATGATTAACGTCACGAAATCATTTGGAGAATTGGTAGTCTTAAAAAACATCAATGTTGAAATAAAAAAAGGCGAAGTATTAGTTGTTCTTGGGCCATCTGGATCAGGAAAAAGCACTCTAATTCGATGTATTAACAGATTAGAAAAAATTGACGAAGGAAAAATATTACTAGATGGTAAGGATATTTATTCCTCCGATATGGATGTACACAAACTTAGAACAAAAGTTGGAATGGTTTTCCAACAGTTTAATCTATTTCCCCATATGAAGGTTATCGACAATGTTATATTATCTCCAATTAAAGTAAAAAAGATCTCTAAAGATAAAGCTAGGGAAGAAGCAATGGAGTTATTAAAAAAAGTTGGACTTGAGGACAAATTTAATTCATTTCCTCATGAGTTATCTGGAGGACAACAACAAAGAGTTGCAATTGCAAGAGCACTTGCTATGAATCCCGAAGTTATGCTATTTGATGAAGTGACATCTGCCCTAGATCCAGAACTTGTAAAAGGCGTTCTTGAAACTATGAAAGAACTAGCAACAATGGGTATGACAATGGTAGTTGTGACTCACGAAATGGGATTCGCAAAAGAAGTTGCAGATAGAGTTATTTTTATGGATGAAGGCATAATAATAGAAGAAAATGAACCAAAGAAATTATTTGAGAATCCCCAAAATCCGCGAACTCAAGCCTTTATTTCAAAAATACTATAATAATTTTTTTATAAAACCATTAGGGAATTGCCATTAAACATAAAATTAATTAATTTTTTTACTATATTTTCTAATAGGTAAATTTCAATAGGCCTCATTTAATTCAAGTGAAATTGTCTGTAGTAATTTTATCATTTCCAGTTCATTATATTTGCTTAAACTTTAAATAGACATATGCATAAAATAAAAATAACTACTGTATCGAGGGATTGTATGGATGTTAAAGAAGCGATTGATAAAAGAAGGGCATATAGGTCTTTAGATCCTATAAAGATAACGCCAGAAATCATAGATTCAATGGTAGAAAGCGCTAAATTATCCCCCTCATGCTTTAATAATCAACCTTGGAGATTTATCTTTGTAACTGATACAGATGTTCTAGAAAATATGCATTCTGCTCTTTCAAAAGGTAATGAATGGGCTAAAACTGCCTCTATGATTATAGTTGTAATTTCAAAAAAAGAGAATGATTGTGTAATAGGAAGTAGGGAGTATTATCTATTTGACACTGGGATGGCAACAGCTTTCATTATTCTTAGAGCAACTGAAATTGGACTAGTTGCACATCCAATTGCAGGGTATAGCCCTAAGAAAACTCGAGAAATATTAGGAATACCTGAAGAGTTTAACGTCATTGCATTAGTTATTGTAGGAAAACACTCATCTAAAATGAATCCACTTATGACTGAAAGTCAAAAAATTGTTGAAAAAGAACGACCAGAAAGACTTAAGATTAATGAATTTGTGCATTTAAACAAATATCATGAATAAATATTAAATTAATCAAAATCCAAGAAAGCTTATAAATATTTGATAATTATACAGATAAGAAAAAATAATAGAATCTTTTAATTATTGAGGGATTTGAAATGGACGATATATCTATTGTTATTTGTGGTGAAGCTGGACAAGGTATAGAAACTATTGAAAAAATTTTAACCAAAGTACTAAAAACATCCGGATATCATGTGTTCTCTGCAAGGGAATATATGTCTAGAATAAGGGGGGGCGTAAATTCTACTGAAATAAGGATCTCTTCAAAATCAATTAAGGCATATGTTAATAGAATCGATTTACTATTTGCTTTAAATAGTAAATCGATTGATCACTTGAAAGATAGGACATCAGATTCCACATTGATATTCGGAGACAAAGAGATTATAAACAATATCTCTGATTTAATTGACATTCCATTGTTAAAAATAACTAATAATCTCGGTAATTTAAGATATTCTAACATGGTAATTTTAGGGATTATATGTGGGCTGCTTGATTTATCAAAAAACGATATAGATAATCACATATCAAAATATTTTGGTGAAAAGGGAGAAAAAATAGTTAATAATAACCTAGAGTCCATAAGCGAAGGATATCGACTGGCAAATAAACTTATTGAAACAGGCATTAATATTAAAATAAAGAAAGGTATCGAATTTTCGAGAGACTTAAGTAAAGATAATTTAATGTCAGGCATTACTGCAATTGCACTAGGGGCGTTAGCCGGAGGATGTAATTTTATTTCTGGATATCCTATGACTCCGGCAACTGGAGTTCTATCTTTTATGTCAAAATACTCTAAAGAGTTCGAATTAATTGCTGAACAAACAGAAGACGAAATTAGTGCCATAACTATGGCAATTGGATCTTGGTATGCGGGCGGAAGAGGGATGACAACAACATCCGGAGGCGGATTCGCCTTAATGGAAGAAGGAATTAGTTTATCCGGCATGGCTGAAAATCCAGTTGTAATACATATCGGGCAAAGGCCTGGGCCAGCTACAGGACTTGCAACTAGAACTGAACAAGGAGATCTGGAAACTTCACTATATTCAGGCCATAGTGAATTTGCGAGATTAATTCTATCTCCGGGAAGTATAGAAGATTGTTTTTATCTAACAAAGTATGCATTCTCTATGGCTGATAAATTTCAAATACCTGTATTTATACTAACAGATCAATATCTATTGGATTGTCAATACAATTTTTCTCCATTGGACTATAATAAATATCCAATAAAAAAATATATCGAAAAAACAAATAAAGATTATCATAGATATAAATTTACAAAAACTGGCATTTCGCCCAGAGGTATACCCGGATTTGGGGAAGGCCTTGTAATACAAACTGGAAATGAACATGATGAGACAGGATATATTACTGAAGATGCTGTTCTAAGAAAAAAAATGGTAGAAAAAAGGACATATGATAAACTGAATCAATTAAAAAACGAAGTTATATACCCAGAGTTACTTGGTGGAAAAGCATATAGATTTCTTTTGATAGGATGGGGATCAACAAGAAATATCGTTGAAGAAGCTTTGAAGCAAATAAAAGAGCCGAGATTAGGATTTTTACATTTCAAACAGGTATACCCCCTACCAAGGGAAATCATGGGATATCTTGTCAATGCCCAAAAAGTAATAGCAATAGAAAATAATGCCACCGGGCAATTTGCAAATCTTATAAAAAAAGAAACTGGTTTTGAAATTAAAAATAAAATTTTAAAGTATGATGGCAGACCATTTTCTGTGGAAGATGTTGTATCAAAAGTAAAAAAAATTTTGGAGGAATGAAATGGAAGCAAAGGATTTTGATTTATTAAATATCGACATAACATGGTGTCCTGGATGTGGTAACTTTGCTTTATTACGAATTTTAAAAGAGACATTTGCAGAACTGAGAATAAATCCTGAAAATCTTGTAGTTATTTCTGGTATTGGTCAATCTTCAAAAACTCCACATTACTTTAAGACAAATTCTTTTCATACGTTACATGGTAGAGCCATTCCAATAGCTACAGCTGTAAAAGCTGTCAATCCAAGTCTAACAGTAATTGCGGAAGGCGGAGACGGAGATATGTATGGCGAAGGTGGCAATCATATGATCCATGCTATTAGGAGAAATCCTGATATAACAAACATAATACACAACAATATGGTTTATGGTTTGACGAAAGGTCAAGCGTCTCCCACTACAATGATGGGAACTAAAACTACGTTACAAGTGGAAGGTGTTATACTTGACCCCTTTAATCCAATTGCTGTAGCCATAGCATTGAACGCCTCTTTTGTTGCTCGTGCATTCGTTGGAGATATAGAACAAACAAAAGAAATTTTGAAGAAAGCAATTAATCATAAGGGTTATGCTATAGTAGACATATTCCAACAATGCCCTTCATTTAATAAGATAAATACTTATGAATGGTTTAAAAAGAATACTTACTATATTGATGATAAACATGACCCCTATGATAGAATTGAAGCGTTCAAAAGATCAATAGAAACGGAAAAATTGCCACTTGGTATCTTTTATATAAATAATAAAAAATCATTTGAGGAAAACATTGGATTATATACAGATAATAAAGAGCCAATTTGTTTCAGAGAACGAGAAACAAATAAAATTCAGGAATTCATAGAATTAAATATGCGTTGAATCCATATAATTGCAAAAGTTATTTAAACTAATTTAATTTTTTCACTCTAAGGTGATAGTATAGCCATTAAGAAAAAGAAAGATATTACCGAAAAAAAAGTAACTAAAGCTACAAAAACAGCAGAAAAGAAAGGTATCACAACAAAAACAATGAAAAAAACTACCACAACTAAAACAGATAAATCATTCTTAAATGATACAAAGAAAATAGTAATAATTGGGGTAGTTGCATTAATAGTAATAATAGCTGCCATAGCTGGTGTGTCCCTCTCACAAACAAGTGAAGAAAAGAAAGTTGAAGAAGCAGTGCGATTACATATTGAATACTACAACGCTAGGAATATTGATGCGTATTATGACTTAATATCTCAAAATTCCAAAAACAAGTATGGAATTAAGTTAGAAGATATATCAAATCTTTTAAATAAAGCAGCATTTGATGGAACAAACATCACTATTGTAAATATCAGTCAAATAAAAATACATGGAAATGATGCAGAAGTCACAGGAGTTATAACTGCGAGAAACAATCAAGGATCTGAAACAAGAAATTTCATTGAATTATACAAAAAAGAAAACGGTGTATGGAAATACGAACAAAGAATGTGGCAAGATACTGCTACTTCTCAGATTCCTCAGTGATAATATTTTTTCCTTTTTCACAAGGGATAATCTTTAATTTTGCATTTTTAAATTCTTTTTTGATTTCTTTACCGGAATATAGTCTATCTAAAAAAAGTGTAAGTGCGGATATTTCTGAATGAGGTTGATTAGTGACCGAGAGATTATAATCAGACATTTCATATATATCTTTTGGAACCTTTTCTGCACCTATGACTATCATTAAATTACTATTATTTTTAAAAACTATATCTTTAATTTCTTCAATTTTATTCTCAAATGGTATGCCATACATTGTTAAATGAACAGAGATCCCCTCAAATTTTTTAAAAGCTTGCTTATAAGTTTCAAAATGAACTGAAAAATTACCTCCCCATCTTTTACATACACTGTCTATACTTTTTTTTATTTTTTCATCTTTTTCCCAAATTGAAATTGAATCTGCTCCAAATGCTCTTGAAACTAATGCAACATGCGTCGTAATCCGATGATCGCGTTCAGGCCTATGACCAATTCTAAGAACAGTTATACTCATTTTTTTATCATCGTAGAAGACATTTGTACACCAGGAACTCGTCTGATGGCGCTAGTAAGAATATCGAGCTCACCTAATTCTTTCACATTAACTTTAACGATCATATCATATTCTCCGTAAAGTTCATGTACTTCAATAACATTTTTCATATTAGATATTTTTTCAATAACATCTTCTTCAGACCCAGGTTGTACAACACATAATATAAATGCTATCATTTTATCCCTTCTTTTTATAAATTATGTATATTTTTAAACTTTTGCCTATACCAGGCCTATATGCAGATAGTTTTGTAATACAAGACTTATTATCATTAAATTAATTTTCTTACCAATATAAGATATTTCAATATTAAAAAGATTTTTTCCCTATTAGGACAATATATCTTCCGAAACCGTTTATAATAGGTAAAAACGTCAATTTTGGGTATAATGAACCTATTTTTAAAGAATAATCCTTGAACATATTTTGAAGTTCTTTTATTGAATAATATCTTATTCGTACTGATATTTTTTTTCCATCTAAATTAATAGATATTTTACCTTTTCGTTTCTTGATAGCTACCATAGGATTTTTTCCTTGTTTTATTGATTTCAATATCCAATGGATATTGTATATATTCCCTACAGTAAAAATTAAAGTTCCATCATGTCTTAAACAGCAGTTTAAATTTAGTTTAAAATTGTTCATGTTTGCGTGATTTAAAGCGCCAAATATGGAAACTACATTATCAAATGCATCTTCCTTGAATGGAAGTTTTTCTACATCTGCTACAATAAAAAAATCACCATTTTGCATACTTTTTGCTTTCTTTACCATTTCAAGTGAAATGTCTGCAGAGACAACGCTATGCCCAATTTCTTTCAAAATTTTAGAGTGGTATCCTGTACCACAACCAATGTCTAATGTCAAGCCTAAAGGCAAATTTTTTAATAACTTCACCTCTTCCTTCCTCATCACTTGATTTAAGCGATTAGAATACTTTGTATCATACTCTTTTGAAAGCAAATCATAAAAATTTCTTTTATTCATCTATTATATTGATTATTAAGCTGATTAAATCTTTTTTGGATATGTCATTACATCAATAAAATTTAAGAAGTCAACTGATAAGTAATTAATAGTGTTTTTATGAGGCTTCTGGGATTATTTTGTATTTTGTTATTAATTATGCCTGGATGTATTAATCTAAAAACAGATGATTTTCCAAAAGGGAATACTATAAGCCCCCCAAATGATGCCATTATTCCTAAAAAGTATTCTGTAATCGATTCAGATATTCCCCTCACTTATTACGGAAAGATTGATGGTGTAGAGATAGGTTACCAAATTGCTCCCCACAATGTTGCTATGAAATCCTTAGAAGCATTTTATAAATACCATGATACAGGTGAGGAATCATATAAAAGAAGAGGATTGTATCTTGCGGATTGGTTATTAGCTAATGCGACATATAGGGGAGCAGGTAATTTTGTGGTCTGGGAGTATAATTATCCTTGGCCCCCATATAATCTTAAATCTGGGTGGACAGGTTCTTTAAATCAAGCAACTATAATAAAGGCACTTTCTTTTGCATATTTATATTCAAAAGATTTGAAGTATATTGAGATGATTAATAAAAGTCTGAATGCTTTTGAAGTAGACGTTAAAAATGGCGGGCTTAGAATTACTCGGGAAGACGAAGGAATAGATTATGTTTGGTACCCAGAGTATGCAAAAGAAAATCCCCCTTATGTCTTAAATGGATTTATAACTGTGTTGATTAGATTAAGAGAGTATTACCTTATCACTACAGATAAAAAGGCAGAAAAATTATATCTTGAAGGCTTAGAGTCTTTAGTCCATTATTTACCGGATTACGATGCTGGTGAAAAGAAGAGTTACTATGATGCTCTTGGAAATATCGCAAATAATCATTATCATGAAATGCATGTCGCTCAATTATGCTCTCTTTATGAGTATACTAAAAATCCAATATTTAAAGAGTATAAAGAAAAATGGGAAAGAGAATAATAATTAATATCCTGAATCTTGTCTTTCCGTTGTATCAAAGGAAGTTTGATCCTTCTTTAGATAATCAGATACATTCATAGCTTCTTTTTCTATCATTTCAATTTCCAAAGAAATCATTCTCCCTTTTATTTTTTCAGGGGGCCCAATTTCTAATATATTGCCTTCAAGTAAGAAGCAAGATCTATCACAAGCATCTACAACAAAATTTGGTTCATGTGTTACAATTATGAAAGTTTCATCTAATAAACTTCTAGCCATCCTTATAGCATTTGCAATTTCTTTTGTTCCCCTTGGTTCATCAAGAATAACCAGAGTTGGTTCCTTTACTAGTACTTGTGCAAGTGCAACAGTATGTTTTTCACCTTCAGATAAGGATTCAGGTGTTTTTTTTAATAATTCAGGAATAATTTCTTTCTTAAATCCAACTGCTTCTAAGACGCTAAAGGCTTTCCTCTTTCCAATTTCAGGAGGGAGGTTCAGACCTATTGAATCTGTTAGATTATCTAAAACAGTTTTAGTAGGGTATAGAGAATACTCTTGGTGAAGAATTCCAATATAAGGCATAGCTCTAATTCTGCCCAAGTTTTCATTATCTTTCATATTTATCCATTCGTCACCTATTCTAAGTTTAAATTCTCCTTCCTTAAACGGAATTAATCCGCCTATAATTTTAGATATAGTTGTTTTACCGGATCCACTTTTTCCTACGATTCCAAATATTTCTTTTTCATTTATAGATAAAGATATATTGTCAACAGCTTTAATTACTCCTCTAGAAATAGAATAAAAATATTTTTTTACATTGTTTAAAGTAATAATTTCACTACCAATTTCATGAAATACAGTTTTTTCAATTTCATATCCTTCATCCTCTAAATTAAAAATTAATTCTTCTGAAAGCATCTCTCTTAATATTTTTCCTTTATCTATATATAATGATTTCTCAGATATCTTTTCTAAGAGTTTAGGATTCTGAGATGCAATTACTAAGCTTTTGTCATTATTTTTAAAGATATCCAGTAATGTATTCTGGATTATATTTGAAGTTAAAGGATCTAGAGTTGCCGTTGGCTCATCTGCAAATAGAACAATAGGATCTATTGCAAGCTGTCTTGCTAGAACAAGTCTTTGTTTTTCACCTCCGGATAAGTCTCTTGCGATATGAGTCATCCGATGCATCAAATTAACTTTTTCTAAAATTTTGATCATTCTAGAATTAGTTTCTTTTTCAGATAATTGCATTTCTGAAAAAACTTCGTACATGTTTTCAAGAACAGATTTTTGGCCAAAAAGTGAAAAAGTTCTCTGGAACATTATTGCCGTTCTTTTTTTTATAGAATTAATAAATATTTCATCATTCCATAAATCTATTTTTTTATGAAAATATTTATCTTCACATTTGTTACATTTTTTTCCAATATGACTGGGGGGGGCAATATATTTGCAATTTGGACAATAAGAAAAATTGTAATAAATATTTCCATTAGACGGCATATATCCTTTAGTGCCTCTCAATACATTGAGTAACACGGATTTTCCACTTCCTGTGGGCCCATAAACTCCTAATGTTTCTCCTTCTCTTAGATTAAAAGATATATCGTCTAATATTATATTATTATTTATAGTAAATGATAGATTTTCAACTTCGATAAGATTGTTTTTCATAATAATCCCCAAGAATTAAATAAAATAGATAAATAATTAATAAAAAGATTTTGATTGTGAGAATGATATAAAAATCGAAATAACTTATTCTAATAATTTTGAAACTAAAGATAATCATATAAAATATAAGGGAAAATATTACTATTTTGCTTATCCCGATAGAGTTTATATATGTAAAGATATAAGGGATAATATGGGGGGATTTTAGTGATAGCTAAAAAAGGCAAAAACTTTGATATCATTTTAATCACTGCAGAATATCACGATGATCATCCATTATCCCCGTCTGGAATAATTTCAAGAGTTCTAGAAAGCAAAGGTTACAAAATTGGAATCATAGAAAAACCAGTTACTAAGGAAGATTATTTAAAACTTGGAACGCCAAAGTTGTTTTTCGGGGTCACCTCTGGTTCCATTGATAGCATGTTACATAATTATACGCCATTAAAAAAAAAGAGATCAAAAGATCCTTATTCAAATATATCATTGATGCCCGATAGGACCTTAATAGTATATTGTAATAAGATTAGAGAATATTTCAAATCGGCTTTAATAGTTATTGGAGGAATAGAAGCTTCGATGAGAAGATTTGCACATTATGATTATTGGGACAATAATGTTCGAAGAAGTATTATTTTTGATACAAGAGCCAACATATTAGTTTATGGAAACGGAGAAAAACAAATATTGGAGATTGCTGAAAGAATAAAAAAGGGCTTAGGGATAAAAGGTATCCTTGGTACGTGTATAGTAAGCAAAAATATAGATGACAAATTTATACTACTCCCCTCGTTTAAAGAAGTAAAAGAAGATTCTTCTAAGTTTTGTGCAATGCAAAGAATGCTATCAAATGAAAAAAATTTAGCTCAGTTCTATGATAATAACTACCTTCTTCAATATCATTATCCAGAATATACAACTGAAGATCTTGATTGGATATACTCTTTACCATATTCAAGAAAACTCCATCCAAACTCATTTCTAAAAATGGCAAAATTCTCCGTAGTCAGCCATAGAGGTTGCATTGGTAACTGTAATTTTTGCTCCCTAAAACTCCACCAAGGTGAGAAAATAATTTCGAGAAGTGAAAATTCTATACTAAAAGAAATAGAATCTCTTGTTTCTCACCCTGACTTTAAAGGGCATATAGATGATCTTGGCGGACCTTCGGCAAATATGTATGGGATGGATTGTGATGACAAATGTAATAGAGAATGTATTACTTGTAATAAACTAAATTTAAGCCATAAAAGATTAATTTCACTTCTAAAAAAGGCTAGAGAAATTCAAGGAGTTAAAAAAATTTTTATTAGAAGTGGAATAAGATATGATATAGCGATGGAAAGTAAGGAGTACATCCAAGAAATTTCAGAATATCATATATCGGGCTGCCTAAAAATAGCTCCTGAACATTTTTCAGAAAAGGTATTAACGTATATGAATAAAGAAAACTCTAAATTTGATGAATTCGTTTCATTCTTCAATATTATTAACAAAAATAAGAAACAATTTCTTAAATATTATTTAATGATTTGCCATCCGGGTGAAGATGAAATAGAGATAAAGAAATTAAAAGAAAAAATTAGTAAGCTATCGAATATAGAAAGTTTTCAGCTCTTTACGCCGACACCAATGACAAATTCAACATGTATGTACTGGACTGAAATGGATCCAAAAAATATGAAAAAGATTAAAGTAATACATGACTATAAAACTAAGAAGAGGATGAAAAGAATAATTCTAGAAGCGCTTAGTAAAAATAATTAATAATTTAGATTAACTTCTATTTAATATTTGTTAATAGTAATTTTATATACACTATAAAAATATAAATTATGGGTAATTGTTATCTTTCCAATCGATTAATACACTAGCACGGGGCCATAATTGGTAAAACTTATATATTAGTTAATAAAAATTTAGACAATGTCTTGTTAAACTAATTTTTTTAGTTTAACAAGACAATATTTTATTAGATAAAAAGGAGGTTTTTAAATGGAAAGAGAATCTTGGGGCGGTAAAATGGGCTTCTGGCTAGCTGCTGCGGGATCAGCCATTGGACTTGGTAATATATGGCGTTTTCCGTATTTAACTGGTGCAAATGGTGGAGCTGCATTTGTCTTTATATACCTATTAATTGTATTAACTATTGGTTTTTCAGTTATGTTGGCTGAATTTGCAATAGGGAGGCATACAAATCTAAATGCGGTTGGTGCATTTCAAAAACTTAAAGGTGGGCCTTGGCAAATAGCTGGGTGGATGGGAGTACTTGCAGGATTTGTTATTCTATCGTTTTATTCTGTAATTGGAGGATGGACAATAAAATATATACTTAGTTCATTTACAGGTATGATTTCTACAAGTACTAATTCAACAGATTATTTCCTTAACTTCATAGCAAATGGGCCTCAAACTGTATTATATCATGCTATTTTTATGGCCATAACAATATTTGTCGTATACAGGGGAGTTGGAAAGGGAATAGAGGATACTTGCAAAATATTAATGCCAGCATTGTTCGCAATCTTGGTAATATTAATTATTAGGGCAGTTACCTTACCCGGTGCACTTGCAGGTATAGATTTCTATCTTAATCCAGATTTTTCTAAGATTACCGGAAAAACTATCCTTGCTGCGCTTGGACAAGCATTTTTCTCCCTCTCATTAGGTATGGGATGCATGATTACATATGGAAGCTATATTAAATCAAAGAAGGATTCTTTACCAAAGGCTGCTGCCATCATCACATTACTAGATACTTCAGCGGCATTCCTTGCAGGATTTGTAATTTTCCCAACAGTTTTTGCATTTGGAGCAGAACCTGGTGCAGGACCAGGACTTACTTTTATTACACTGCCCAAAGTATTTGCATTAATGCCTGGGGGTCAAGTATGGTCTGCATTGTTCTTCCTATTGTTATGTGTAGCTGCACTTACATCTGCGATTTCACTATTAGAAGTTGTCGTAGCATACGCTATAGATAATCTTAAATGGCCAAGACATAAGGCAGCCATAGGTATAGGCGGAGTTATCTTTCTCTTAGGTGTACCTTCAGCATTGTCACAGGGAGCAGTTTCTTTAAACATATTAGGGATGAGTTTCTTAGACCTCTTAGATTTCATTTCTAACAATATCTTGTTGACTGTAGGAGGATTATTAATATCCCTATTTGTTGGATGGGTAATACCAGATATTGCAAAGAAAGAAACTACATCACATGGCCCCTTCGCATTTCAGACCATTTGGTTATGGATATGTAGAGTAGTAGCCCCTGTTGCTATATTCATCATAATATTAGGTGGATTTGGCTTATTCTAAAACAATTTATTTTTTTCTTTTTTATAATTAATTTTTGATTAAATGACTAATTGTTTATATATATTGGTAAATTTAATGACGATATTAGTCACAAAGCTGGTAGAGAAGGACTCGATACATACTTCTTCTTAGAGAAAACAAATAAACTAATAAATATGCCCTTTACTTTCATTTCATGAGAAATGATTATTGGATCATTATTATTTCTGCATTATTGTTTGGATTAATTATTCCTGGAGGCCAGTATTTCTCAAATTTAGGATTTTCTCTTTATGAAATCTCAGTTTATTCATTATTATTTCTTTTCATTATAACATTACCCATTATTTGTATCAGAAAAACTACTCCCCTTAGAAGAAACAATTTGGCTTTTTTTATTTTGTATGGATTTATTGGTGCATTGTTGCAATTAACGCAATTTGGCGGTGTTATTTTTGGGACTCCTATTGCTATAGTGGCCCTTCTGCTTTATACTCAACCTATGTGGACTACTTTTTTTGGTAGATTAATCTTAAATGAAATGATATCTAAAATGAAAATATTATCTGTAGCTATTGCTTTTCTTGGAGTACTTTTTCTACTTTCTCCATGGAATATTAAAAATGTTGGAAATATAAAGGGATTAGCATCTTCTTTATTTGCTGGAATATTTCTTTCTTTATGGATAGTATTTGCTAGAAAAACCGGAATTAGCAAAGAGTATTATATAAATACTGTTTCTGCTTATTCTTTAATATCCCTCATTTGGTTAATTATTTTATTCCCCATTTTTAAATCATTTTATCAAAATGATGCTCTGACACGATTGACATATCAATTTCCAGTTAGCTATTGGTTTTCATTTGGTATATTTTCTTTTACAGCTGCATTTTTACCAAATTCACTATTTTATAAAGCAATAGAAAAAGTTGAAGCTTCAAAAGCAGGGATAATACTATTACTAGAACCAATTGTAGCATCCATAATCGCAATGGTATTATTTAATCAATATCTTACTTCTAACATTTTAATAGGTGGTGGATTAATTTTAATATCAAATTATTTAGCTATAAAAGAATAAAGTATTATTAATATTATTATAATATCTAAAGACGTATTTGATATAGTTGATTCCAAATCGAGTAGAGAAAACTTAAGATATTATATAATTAGCTTTGTTGGATAATTAAACTACAAAGCTCAAACTTTATAGATTTATACTGAATAAAAGTGATGCTATTAACGAAAAGTATGTCCGCCCAGAATTTTTTATCATATTTGTAGTAACTGTAATGACTGATTATGGGCTAAGGTACCGGTAGATCGAAGTCTTTCTTTGTGCTATACATAAAAACACGCCTAAAGTCAGGCCAGTAGAATACACTTCCATTTGGAGAAGAACGCTTCAAATAAAAGTCGAGCTTTCATCAATAGAAGATGTTTCAGAGTATGGCCAGGAATGGTAAATTGATTTTTATAGTCAAGCGCTCATTTGGTAAAGGAGTTATGGTAAAACGATTTGATGTGGCACAAAAGAAAGTTATGGGAAATTTCTGCTGTATGATAAACTACAACGGCTGGTGTAAAGATTAAGAGAAAGAGAAATAAGTTAAATTAAGTGTCGTTTTGAATAGAATTATGCAACAAGGCAAGATATATCAAAACCTTTAAAAACTCTTTAGAAGTCATTCATTTAGCTTATGGAATGTGGATTCAAGTGAAATACTTGCCGAACCATAGGGGGGATTTATTTGGGTTATTACAAATATATGGAAGAGGCTTGGAAAAAGCCAAAAGAAGGTTATACACGAGAGCTTTGGACAGAACGATTAATGCAGTGGAGAAAAGAACCCACAACATTAAAGATTGAAAGACCTACAAGAATTGACAGAGCAAGAAAACTCGGATACAAAGCAAAAAAAGGATTTATCGTTGCTAGAACAAAAGTTTCTAGAGGGGGTAGAAAGAGGCCCGCTATAAAAGGTGGAAGAAGACCTGCAACAAAAGGTATTTTGAGATATTCACCTAAAAAAAGTCTTAAATGGATTGCTGAAGAACGTGTCCAAAGGAAATTCCCAAATCTTGAAGTATTAAATTCATACTGGGTAGGGGAAGACGGACAGAGAGTTTTTTATGAAGTCATCTTAGTTGATCCATTTGCACCGGAGATATTCGCAGATCCAAGGATTAACTGGATATGTGAAAGACAACACAAGAGAAGAGTTTTCAGGGGTTTGACATCTGCAGGAAAGCGATCTAGAGGGCTTAGAAACAAAGGAAAAGGTGCTGAGAAGTTAAGACCTTCACTTAAAGCTCGGGGAAACAGAGGTAAGTAAGGTTGAATCCATTTGGTATCGCATGGATACAATTAGAAACTTTTTCACATGCAACTGAAGACATTGAGAAGGTAAAATTTTTACTTTCTAAATTTTTTTCTTATGATATTACTTTTATTCAAAATAAAACATATGGGCACTTTGGCAATGAAATTATTATGGTCAAAGTTGAACTTACAAAAAATAGAGAGATAAAGGATTTTATATCTAATTTTTTATCTATTGTAAACAAAGACTACTTACTTGAAACTATAGAAAAGCGAATAGATGAAGACGGAGTGCTATTTATCCGAATGAGCAAAGAAAGAGTATACAATGACGACTTTATTATTGATGATAATGGCGACATATTACTATCTATGAAATTTGTCACATATCCAAAAAATAGGGAAAGGGTTATTGAAAATGGGAAACTATTATTCCACAATTGATCTCAGAGGGTATCCATCTCAATATTTCACGAAAACGGCAATAATTAAAGAAGTTAATATAGAAAATTATAAAGGTATTATTGATAACTTTGGGGATAATAAGTACGAAAATTCTCTTTTTGGAATCGAAATCAACGATGAATCTAAAAATGTTAAGAAAATTGTTAGAAAAGTAGAGGGTATAGACATTAAAATTTTCAAGGGCCGGGATTCAAAAGAAAATCGTGAAGCTCTTAAAATTAAAGAATTAACTTTAATTTCAAATCCTGATAATCTCGATAGTGTGTGTTTTGATCTTGCTAGAGAAAATTCCATTGGATTTGAATTAAATCTTCAAGAGTTTATTAATAATCAAAGATATAGGCGAGTAAAGGCTTTGGAAACTTATAGGGAGCTATTAAAGGCATTTAAAAAATATTCATTTCCAATAGTATTGACTTCAGGTGCCAAAGACATTCATGAAAAAAAGACTCCTTTGGCACTTATCTCCTTTGGATGCATTCTGGGTATGGATATAAGAGAATCCAAGGCTTCAATAACTACAGTACCCGAGATGCTAATTAATAAAAATCAAAAACTTTTATGAGAAGTTGAACCAAAACACATTCAATCTCACAATGAAAAAATCAGTATATTAACTTGTAAATATTGTCTATCCGCTTTAGAGATTTTGCATGCATAATCTTAGTTTTTTCTTCCATCTTAAAGGATTTACTAATTTTCTTTCCAAGCTATATTGGGTACACCTTACTCAAATATGGATCTAATGAAATAGATTAATAATTTATTATTTAAACAATGTTAAAAAAAGTGGAAAAGATGTTGTCTAGGGCATATAAAAAAATAATATATAATTATTTTTTCTTTTTGAAAGCATCTGATAACATGTCTTTAAGGCTTTTTTTTGGTGCAGTTGTTTTTGTAGTTGTTTGAGTTGATTGTGTAGTTTTTTGTTCAACTTTAGTTGTAGCTTGTTCTCTCTTAATTATTACTTCTTCTCCTTTTCCTGCTTTATAGACTACTTTTCCTTTTTCAACTACGTCAACATTCCACTGTGTGTTCTTTGATACTTCTTTTTGTGCCATATTTTCGGCTACGCCTCTTATTTTGGAATCTGACCAATCAGGGTGCTGTTCCTTTAACTCCTTAACATATTTTTCCGTGAATTGTTTTCTCAAATCCATTATCATTTTGTTTCTTTCGGCCATTGTTATAGTAGGTTTATCCCCCATTATAATCCCTCCTTCATTTTCTTGTTATTATTATTTTAATGATAATACTATTATTTTTCACTTGGCGTACGTACAAATAGATCCATGTCAAAAATTTTAACATAAAAAAATATATATGTTAAATTCCATTAATTCTATCGTCTTATTATTCTATTTAAAGATATTGGTTAATAAACAGAAAAATAATCTCGAAGATACTACTAAATAGATTAGCTTATTTAAAATAAACTCCTTCTATGTCTGTGTCTATGTCTATTTTGACCATTTGTTTTTCTTACATAGATATCTTTTGCAATACTTTTTTCTAATGCTATTTGAGTTTCATCTATCTGAGCAATAAAGGTAGGAAAAGTCTGCAGTATCCTTATTTTTGACCCGGGGCTTAAGCCTAAAGTTGAAAGTCTTTGTAATCTAGGATAGCTTTTTGTAACTATATATATGATATTGCCTTCCTCTCCTGAGCCCATATCGCTAAGAGATTCTATTACAGGCTCCAAGGTCTTTGATACATTCTTGCAGCAGTTACCAGGAGGAATTTCAAATCCATGTGGGCAAATACTTGGATGACCCAAAAGAGTGCATATTGAGTCTTCAAGACCTTCTGTTATCGTATGCTCTAGTTTACATGCAGGCTCTTCTATTTCATCAATTGTCATCTGTAGTATATCTTTTAGAAGTCTTTCAGTTAATCTATGTCTCCTTATTATTTTTCTCCCAATTTCTTCTCCTTTCTTTTTAAATTTGATTTTATTATTTTCAATCTCAATATAATCTTCCTTTTTTAAATTATCCAAAACTTCCTTAGGAGACATTCCCTCAGCGACTTCAGAAAAATTGCATCTTATATATATGCCTTTGATAAAATTTTCAACTGTTTCATCATTTTGCTCTCTCATAGTCCATATATGCTCAAGTGATTCTTCAATAATCTCTTTTAACATGTGATCCCTCTTTTAGAATGATATTCCCATATATTTAAGGAATATATTTGTTATTCCTCCAACTATAACAGCGTATACTAATACAAAAATAAATATCATCATTGCTATTTTTGGCCCCCTCTCCTTTATTATCACAAAAAGATTCGCAATACATGGAACAAAGAGTGTTATGACTATTAAACTAACAACTGTCTGTAAGTTATTCATTAATCCAACATCTTGTAATTGAAATAATCCTGCAGCACCATAATCTCTTCTAAAGAATCCCATCAGAAATGCCCTTGCTGCTTCTTTTGGTAACTCTAAGAAATCGACCACAATTGGAGAGAATAGTCTTTCGATTATGATGAGTATATTGTACTCATTCAAGAAAAACAAGAATAACGTTCCAAGTATAAAAATTGGAATTACTTCTTTTGCATACCACTCTAATCTCATTAGAGTCTTATACAGAATATTTGAGAATTTAGGTACTCTAAGGGGGGGCAATTCCATTATAAAATCTGAAGATTGTCCTTTAATTATTTTTGAGGATAGTGCTCCTATAATGACAAGCTGAAGTAAAACTACTGAGAAAATAAAAAGTAGCGCACAAAATGAAAGTGATGAAGCCATAGCGAAAATAACTGCTATTTGTGCAGAACAAGGGACCCCTAGTGCCAACAATAGCGTTGCAATGATTCTCTCCTTCTTTGAATCTAAAGTTCTTACTGTGATTGTAGCCATTGTAACACAACCACATCCTAATATCAAAGGTAGGATAGCCTTTCCATTTAATCCTAAAAACTTCAGGGGTTTGTTTCCCATTACTGCAAGTCGTGGAAAATAACCCGAATCCTCAAGAAGGCCAAATGCTATGAAAAATGTCAATACGATTGGAAAAATAATTGCTATTGCATATGTTAAGGCCATTGTGATTATTCCAAATTCTCCTACAAACATTCGAGAAATAAAATCATTGATAATATACTTTTCAAAAAGAATTTTCATTGATGGATTAATTATTTTTCCAAAAAGATTTTCTTCTAAAAATTCTACCATTATTTGTGCCCCAAGAAAACCAACAAATTCATACAGTAACAATACTATACTTAAAAATATTGGTATACCTGTAATAGGATTTAATGTCAGACTACTTAGTTTTTCTGATAGCTGCGTCTTTAAAATTTTTTCTTCTTCTTTAACTTTTCTTAAAATATGTAAAACTTCTTCTCTTCTTTTTTCACGGATATAATAAAAAAGGGGTACAGATATCGATTTTTTTGCATTTTGGATTATTTCTTTTGCTTCATTAATCTTTATTTGATCTTTTAGATTTTTTTCAGTAAATGATTCATCTGATAAAGCCATTATTGCTTTTCCCCTATTTCCAAATATTTTTGATAATTTATCAATGGAATCCTCTAACTTTCCATAATTCACTTTAACATGGGCTTTTGACGAGTTCAGGATAGTTTTCTTCATTTTGTCAATACCTTTGCCTTCTACAGCTACAGTTTCAACTACGGGAACACCAAGTATTTTTGACAATCTGTCTATGTCAATGAAAACACCTTTTCTTCTTGCTTCGTCAGCCATATTTAATACAAGGGTAAATGGCAATTCCAACTCAGAAAGTTCAGAAGATATCATTAGCGCTCTTTGAAGATTTTTTTCGTCTGCAACTTGGACCACATAATCTATAGTTCCAGAAATAAGAACATTCCTAGTAACTTCTTCATCTTCAGACATTGGGATAAGGCTATTTGAGCCAGGCGTATCTACTATGTCAATTTTTTTTAGTCCTAATAGTCCTTTACCTTTAGATAATTCAACTGTTGTTCCTGGATAATTAGATACAGTTACATATTTACCAGTTAGGTGCGAAAATATTACACTTTTGCCAACATTCGGACTTCCTACTAGTGCTACTATTGTACTCATCTGTTACCGCCTCCTCTTACAAATGTCACAATTGTTATCAGGATTACATTTTGGTATTTCTTTACCACAGGGACATATAGAAGGCCCCTCCATCATTTTACACAAAGCATCAGTAACTTCGTTAGAGATACAATGCTCCATTCTACATGCTTCATCATGAATTTTTTCTGGAGTAATATATAGATATTCAGAAAGGAATACTTCGACTATTCTGTGTTTTCTTTTAATTTTGTTAGCTATATTTAGTCCTTTTTTCGTCAATGTAACCCCTTTGTAAGGTTTATAAAAAATCAAGTCGTTTTTATTAAGTCTCTGAATCATCTCAGTTACACTTGATGGCGAAATTCCTAAACGCTGTGCAAGGTCTGTTGTTCTAGCTAAATTCTTCTCTAAAACTAAGTCCAGTATAGCTTCCAAATATTCTTCAACGTCCTGTTTTGGCATTAAATCAATGAATAGTTTCGGTTGACCTAATTTATAAATGTTTTGGTATACCAAAAATAAAAAAACTCAATCACTTGTCAACTAAATTACTATAAATGATGTCAGGTGAAAGTATATCCTTCAAGAGAAAATATGTTTTATTGTTTGGCTTAATTGTAAGAACTCGTATTATATCTTCCACTGTGTCTAAGTCGTAATATAAAGACTCAGAATAGTATACTTGAACAGGTATTTTTTTCTTAGTAAATTCTGAAAAATGTTTCTGAAAACTTTTTTCTCCAAATTTAAACTTAAATTTTTTATCTATAGGTAACATTATTGCTGAAGTGCCATCTCTATTTGAAGGGGATATAATTCCACTTTGAGTTTTGGATAAACGGATAAGATCTTTAATATTCCTTTCATTGATGAAAGGAAGATCTAATGGCAATATTAAAACTTTTTTTTCCTTTTCCTTTAGGATGTTTACCCCCTTTTCCAAAGCCTTGTTTAGATCTTCTTCATCTTCAAAGATTATTTTAACCCCAAGATCTTTGGGGATTAGCGCCATATTTTCTTTTTTTGTAAGCAAATAAATTTCAGTTTCTGGAAATTTTTTAAGTAATGAAATCATGTCTTCTATTAGCGCAATTACTAAGTATGTTTTATTTTTCCCTAAAATATTGCCTAATCTGGATTTAGAAACATTAACATATTTTAAAGGAAGGATTACAGGCAGGGTCATTCAATCATCCTATTCAAGACAAACTTAGACAGCTTTGTTCTATCATTTCTTGTCTTCATCAGTGTATTCGTCGTTAATACTTCTATGTCAAGTTCTCTCTTTATTCGTTCTGCTATACCCGATTCAATCGTGTCAATTATAAATATATCTAATAAATCTTCATAGTATTTTGCCACACCAAAAGAGTTTACTTCATGACCTAATGATTTCATCATTATAGCAAGAGGCCCCTTAATAGCTCTCCCTTGAATAAGTGGGGAAATTCCGATAACTTTTTTTTTTCTTATACGCCTCCGTATACTTTTAAGAGAAAGTATCGTACCTATACTCACAAGAGGATTGGAAGGCGGTATTATTATCCAATCAGAGCAATTAAGTGCATTTAGGAATTTTTCAGAGGGGTTTGCTTTTCCTTTGCCTTTATAAATAATCTTTTTGATATTTCCCTCAAGTTTTTTTATATAATACTCTTCGAAATGAACCGTATTATCTTCCATTTGAATATGTGTTTGAAAAAAATCATCTGTCATTGGAATTACAGGGATATTGATTCCGAATCTTTTACACAGTTCAGATGTTACTTCTGTCAAAGATTTCCCAGATTTTAAAAGCTCAGTTCGCTTTATGTGGACTGCAAGGTCTTTATCTCCAAGATTTATCCAATTCTCATATCCCAACAGTTTCAGATAATTCTGACATGTAAAAGTGTCTTTATTTATACCCCATCCTTTCTTAATATCAAGCTCTCCAGAAAGAGTATACATAAGCGTATCAACATCAGGAGATACATGTAATCCATAAATCTCAATATCATCACCAGTATTCGCAATAACTGAAAAGTTCTGAGTCACTCTAGAAAGACCATCAACAAATTTAGCTCCTCCACCCCCTCCGGAAAGAACAGTTATCAGTTTACCACCCATTAAGATGAATTACGTCATTTAAATTTCTTCTTTTTGGTTTTATTGGATCTTCGTCTGGCATTCCAATAATAAGAATCTCCTGTGGTAAAATATGATTGGGCATACCAAGAACATCTCGTATGTCTTCTGGACAAAAAAGAGGTGCGCAAAGCCATAATACTCCAAATCCTTTTTCTGTTGCCTTGAGTAAAATATTTCCTGAAGCTAATGCAACACTTTGTATGCCCATAATAAATTCTGCATTATCCCTCTCGTCTCCATATTTTTCCACCTTTGATGTATCAAAACACGGGAGAATAATGAACGGGGCATTGTTTATTCTTTCTTTTGATAAGTTAATCTTTTCTTCAATTTCATATTGAGTTTTTCCATCTTTTTTTAGATTGTTTATCCACGTTGAAGCCATTTTAGAAGATAGCTTTTCTTTAACTTCAATTGAATCTATTAATATAAATTCCCATGGCTGTAAATTATGGGCTGATGGAGCTTGAATTGCTGCTTCGATTAAGGATATCACGTAGCCCCTCTCAATTGAAATATTTTTGAATTTTCTTATTGTTTTTCTTTTTGTTATAGAATCAAAGCCCATATTCTCCTCTTTTCATCTGAAATATTTTTTGACTTCTTCTACAACGATCCCACCTAATGCAACTAACGCTATCAAGTTAGGTATTGCCATGAGTCCATTGAACATATCGGAGATATTCCAAACTATGTCTACATATGTAACAGATCCAAAAAATACTGTGAATAAGAATAATATTTTATATAAAGATTTATTCCTAATCCCGAAGAGATATTCAAAGCATTTTTCTCCATAGTATGACCACCCCAATATTGTTGAATACCCAAAGAGAACAGTACATAATACTATAACTATTGTCCCAAATATCCCTAAAGTTTGAGTAAACGCAGCACTTGTTAAAGCTGACGAAGTCAAATTATCGCCCCAAATATCAAGATTGCTTTCAAGAATTACAAATCCGGTCATTGAACAAATAATAATTGTGTCAATAAACACTTCAACTATGGCCAATGTTCCTTGTCTTACTGGGTGTGGTGTTTTTGCTGCAGAGTGTGCTATTGGTGCACTGCCCAATCCTGCTTCATTTGAGAAAATCCCTCTTGCAATACCAAATCTAATTGCCTTTGATACGGCAAAACCTGCTACTCCTCCAGTAAATGCTGTTGGTGAAAAGGCATGTCCTACAACAGACGCAAATACATAGGGAATTCTATCATAATGAAACAGGATAATTGCAGTTGCAACTAAGACATACAAGATACACATAAAAGGAACAAGAAAAGATGTGACCTCTCCTATTCGTTTGATTCCACCAAAAATAACAAGAGACGTAATAACTACTAAAATTATTCCAAGAATCGATGAAGTTGTAAATACTTCTCCAAAGACAGGCAAAGTAATTGCACTCCCTTTACCAATATTTGATATTAACACTAAGACAACAGAGTTGGCCTGTGCCATACTGCCAATACCAAATGAAGCAATGACTCCAAAAACAGAGAATAATATTGCCAAAATTTTTGCATCAATATTATATTTTTCTTTAAACCCTTTTTGGATATAATACATAGGTCCGCCTGAAAATTCTCCTTTTGGATTTTTTTCTCTATATCTTACTCCTAAAACAACTTCAGAGAATTTAGTGGCCATGCCGACTATTGAAGTAATCCACATCCAAAATAGTGCTCCAGGACCCCCCATTACAATCGCTGTGGCCACACCGGCAATATTTCCAGTGCCTACTGTAGCTGAAAGAGCTGTTGTTAGTGCATGGAATGAAGGAATATCTCCTTGGAGATCTTCCTTCTTAAAAATACATTCTAATAAATTTTTAATCGATAGTACTAGTCTTCTGAACTGAATGCCTCTTAATATAATAGTCAGATACAAACCAGTTCCAACAAGTAACAATATCATTATAGGCCCCCAGATAATAGAATCTAAAGTTCCTACTATATTTGAAAAAAATTCTAAAAAGCTCATATCAATCATAAAGCATTTATGTAATTCATTTAAAAATTTATCTAAAAATTAGTGGGCCCACTGAGATTCGAACTCAGGACCTCCGCCGTGTAAAGGCGACGTCATGACCAACTAGACCATGGGCCCGCTAGTTATCGTATAAAAGTTAATATATAAATCTTATGATTTTTTTCCAGTCATTGATTCAATATCTATTTGGAGGATGTATGTTTGCTCTATTTGTTTAAGCGAATAGTCAAAAGTATCCCCAAAATAATGAGATATTATTATATCCATACCTTTTCTTTTTTCTTTTAAATCAGAAACAAAGCGTACTCTTCCAAATCCTACAACACTTTTATATCTCATAGTACAGCTACAAATATTCTTAGATTTAACAAGTTCAGCATCTATATCGGCTTCAAAAGAAACATAATTATTCTTCATTAAAATATCTATTTTTTTCCCTATTTTAGAAGTATGCAAATAGATAGTATTATTTTTGTAACCAAAATTTAATGGAATGACATAAGGTATATTGTCTTCACATAAAGCGAGCCTTATAATTCTTGCCTTATTTAGAATATCCTCAATTTCATGAATATTTTTAATCTCTTTATCGGCTCTTTCCATAGAATAATTACTAAAAACTTCTATTTATGACTTTCGTTAACTTTAACAATTATACAAGACTACCTTAAACAATCCAATTAAAAAAATGAAGATCTCTTTGAATAAGTGGAGTATTAGACAAGGCTTATATACAAGGGGCAAGAGGGGGCCACAATGATTTCGCTATTAGTACTCTTAATTGTATTTTTATTAGTTGCAGTTAGACAAATAGGAAAACTCAAATTAGAGATATGGCATATTATGACTTTTGGTGCAATGACTTGTCTTTTGACAAGTCAGATAACGCCAATTGATGCCCTTAAATCGATTAATCTAGATGTGATCCTTTTTTTATTTGGAATGTTTGTAATAGGTGTCGGTCTTTAAGAAAGTAGTTATCTTTCGCATATTTCTTTTAATATTTTTAAGAGCGCAAAAAACTCTAATGAATTAATGATTTTGATATTATTTGTTGTATATTTTTATTTTGATATCTCTAAAGATATCAATAGTTTCATTTGAAATTAACTTTGATTTTAGATTAACTTATATATCGTTAGTTGCTTCATTACCTCTGCTTATACTGTCTAAACAAAAAATGAGGATTCTAAAAAATGTGGACTGGAAAACATTAATATTTTTTATTTCTATGTTTATTTTAATGCAAAGTGTATGGAACAGCGGATTTATTCAAAAACTAATCGCTAATATGAACATAAATATAACTAACTTATTAATGATCTATTGTGAGTATAGTACTAAGCCAGTTAATTTCAAATGTTCCGCTTGTTGCACTTTACCTGCCTATGTTGCTTGAAGCGGGTGCATCTTCAAAGGAGATCATAGCACTCGCCGCAAGTAGCACGATTGCAGGAAATTTATTCATCCTAGAGGCTGCAAGCACAGTTATTATAGTTCAAAATGCTGAAAAAAGGTCAAATGAAACTATCACATTTTTAGAATTTGCAAAGGCGGGAATTTCATTAACAATTCTCAGTGCAGCGGTATATTATGCATATCTATCATTATTCTGACGTACATTTTACTATTCCACGTTTATGGAAATATTTTTGGTGATATTCTTCTGCCCTATAAAATATATTTTTGGGTAGTATTTCTGTAACTATTTTACTACGTAATTTACCAGATTTTTCAAGTTTCTCCATGTATTTCAAAGCTTTACTTTTTTGTTCATTATTGTGATAAAACACAATAGACCTATATTGGCTTCCTATATCTAAACCTTGCATATTCAGGGTAGTTGGATCATGGATATTCCAAAATATTTCTAGTAAAGCATCATAAGAAACTATATTTGGATCGAATTCTATTAGAACAGATTCTGCATGTCCTGTTACATCCTTACATACTTCTTCATAAGTAGGATTTTTTGTGTAACCGCCAGAATATCCGGCCTGTGTAGAAATGACACCCTTAATCTGGCAAAATACAGATTCTACTTTCCAAAAACATCCAGCAGCAAACGTCGCTTTTTCAATTTCCGCCATAATTGTAACAATCATTACAGTTATTTAACTATAGTTCTTATAGGTAAGAATCAAAAATAATACTGAATACATATTTAAAAGAAAAATAGAAATAAAAAGTTTTAGTACTCCTCACATAGTCTTTCAAAGTATGCTGTTTCATGATTACAAGAGGGACAAATTTCTGGTGGTTCATTGCCTTCATGTATATATCCACATTTTCTACATACCCATAATACTTTTTCTTTCTTTTTGAAAAATGTTCCTTCTTGTAGCTCTTTTAACAGTTTAATATATCTACTCTCATGGTGCTTTTCTGCTATTGCAATTGCCCTAAGTCTCTTTGCAATATCCTTGAATCCTTCCTTTTCTGCAATATCTGCAAATTCAGGATACATATGTGTATATTCGTAATTTTCACCTTCAATAGCTCCTTTTATGTTTTCTATAGTGTTTCCAAGAACTAATGGTGCTTCTGATTCAACTATTATTTTTGTAGGATTTCCATCTTCTTTTATGTCATTTATCATTCTAAAGAGCCACTTTGCATGCTCTCTTTCATTTTCTGCTGTTAGTAAAAAAAGCTCAGAAATCTGCTCATATCCTTCTTTCAAAGCAATCTTTGCATAGATAGTATATCTATTCCTTGCCATGCTTTCTCCAATGAAAGCTTTGGTCAAATTTTCTATTGTTTTAGTCATTATACCCCCAATTAATATTCAATCGAAACACTATTAAATATTTCTATTGTTTTTCTATAAACAATTAGACACTCATTACTCAATTTTTTTATAGATTCAATTAATATGATTTTAAAGAATAGCCATTTCAATTATTTATTTTTTTATTAGATAAGTTATTTAAATTTAAATTATAAAAAAGATTAAGGTGTATTTAATGATGCCTCTTGACGGAATTAAAGTAATTGACTTTACGGGAGCTTTATCTGGGCCTTACTGCAGCATGCTTTTAGGGGATATGGGTGCAGAAGTAATAAAAATTGAGAGGCCAAGTAGAGGGGATGATTCTAGAAGTTGGGGCCCTCCATTTATACGTGATAATTTAAGTACTTATTTTGTAAGTATTAATAGAAACAAAAAAAGCATTAGTTTGAATCTAAAAGAATCTGAAGCAATAGAAATCGTAAAGAAATTAATAAAAGATGCAGATGTTTTATTAGAAAACTTTAGACCTGGAGTTATGGAAAAGCTCGGTCTTGGATACGAAGAAATGAAAAAAATTAACGAAAAATTGATATATTGTTCTATTTCTGGATTTGGTCAGAATGGCCCATATAAATTCAAAACTAGTTATGATCTTATATTACAAGGCATGGGGGGGCTTATGAGTGAGACAGGCGAATCAAACGGCGGCCCAGTTAAAATCGGTATTGCGGTAACAGATATTTCTGCAGGAATGTTTGCATGCTATGGAATTCTTAGTGCCATAATTGCAAGATGTAAAACAGGAACAGGGCAGTTTATTGATATTTCTATGCTAGATTGTCAAGTTTCGTGGCAGACTTATTTTGCTACAGGATATCTTTTTTCTGGAATAATTCCATCAAAAACAGGAAGTGCACACTCCCTTATTTGTCCCTATCAGTCTTTTAAAACTAAAGATATTTTCATTAACATTGCTGTTGGAAATGAAGAAACATGGAAAAAATTTTGTGAAGTATTAGAAATAGATATCGCTGAAGATGAAAAATACTTCGATAATGGAAAAAGACTAGAGAATAAAGATCAGCTTGTAAAAATAATAGAAGATAAACTTTCAAAGAAATCAGGAGAGGAGTGGTTACATCTTCTTGAAAAATCGGGAGTTCCTTCTGGTCCAATATACACAATCGACAGATTATTAAATGACTCACAAGTTTTACATAGAAAAATGATTGAAGAAGTTACTAATCCTCTATATGGAACTATTAAAATTCCAGGATTGCCAGTTAAATTATCTAATACAAAAAGCATGATAAAACTATCCCCTCCTGTATTAGGGGAACACACCGATGAGATACTAAAAAAACTGGAATATACAGATGAACAAATAGAATCTTTTAGAATAAGAAAACTCATCTAACATACTCTTGGAACAGGATCTGCAACAGGAGCCTCTAAAATTCTTTTTCCTCCTATTGCTGTTTCAAGTAATACTTTTTCCCCTTTTTTTACTTCACCGATAATGGTAGCATTCTTACCAAGTCTATCTTTTCTTAAGATATCAATGACTGAATCTGCGTCTTCTTGACTAACAGAAATCAATACTTTACCTTCACATGCAATCTCCATAAAGTTTAATCCCAGTATATCACATATAGCCGCCACTTCGTCCCTCACTGGAATTTTATCCTCTTTAATTTCTATTTTTACATGAGATTTTTTTGAAAATTCATTTAAAGCATTAGCAATACCCCCTCTTGTGGGGTCTTTCATTGCATGAATTTGAAATGGAAGAATCTTTTCTATCATTTTGTTTAGAGGGGCAACATCAGATTTTATATTTGATAAAAAAGGGATATCCTCTCTAACAGAAAGCATTGCCGCCCCATGGTCCCCTACAGTTCCAGAAATTATAATTAAATCTCCTACTTTAAGATTTTGATCAGAATGCAGATTTTTTGTGAATCCAACACCAGATGTGTTTATGAAGAGATCGTTTCCTGCAACTTTAGTATCTCCTGTAATCAAAGGAACTCCTGCTTCCTTTAATGTATCATCCATAGATTTTATAATTTTTTTAAATTGATTTGTGGGGAATCCTTCTGGGAGTATTACCCCTGAAGAGATGGCAAGAGGTTTTGCACCCATAACTGCAACATCATTAATTGTTCCAGAAACAGATAATCTACCAATATCTCCTCCTGGGAAAAAAAGAGGCGTTACGGTATGTGAATCTGTTGTAAAAACAATATGTCCGTTGCAAAAAGGTATTGTGCCAGAATCGTCCATATCTGATAGACCCAATCCTCCTATAATTTTGTTAAGAGAGAAACCATTTACATATAGAGACTTAATCATTGCCTCCATCATTTCCCCTCCTCCGCCATGCTCAGATTTAATAATATCTGAATTAAATTCTCCCATATGTGCTTAGGAATATAGGAAAACTTTATAAACATTATCAAAGCTTTAAGCCATATATAATGGTGATTATATGTCAATTTGGCAAGCTAGATCAAAAAGAAAGCCGACTGGTGGACGACTTACACGTTCAAGAAAAAAACTAAAGAGAGAACTGGGTAGAGAATCAACATTTACAGTAATTGGAGAAGTCAGCAAAAAAAAGGTAAGATGTTTCGGGGGAACCGAAATAATTGAGCTAATGAGGGCTGATTATTCTAATCTTTTGACCAAAGAGGGGTACAAAAAAGCTAAAATAACAGGTGTTGCAGAAAATCCGGCAAACAGACATTTTGTAAGAAGAAGTATAATTACAAAAGGTGCAATAATTACTACTGAGTTTGGTAAGGCAAGGGTCACCTCAAGACCCGGGCAAGATGGCGTAATTAACGCTGTTTTAATCGAATAATTTCTTTTTAGGCTAATATAACGTCTTTTTTAGAGAAAAGTTTAAATAAGATTCTTTATTAGTAATTTTAACTTTATTTTGCCTTTTTTGGCAATCAAGGAGGTATAATTATGAGAGAGCCGGAAGAACTTCCCCTTGCACCTCTTGAGAGGCTGTTAAGGAAAGAGGGGGCTGAAAGAGTATCGGAAGATGCATGCAAAGTATTGGGTGTAGCTCTTGAAGATTATTCAAGGATAATCGCAAGAAAAGCTAAAGACTATTCTGCTCATGCTAAAAGAAAAACAATAAAGGCAGAAGATATCGAACTAGCCTTAAGAGACCTAAATATTTAATTTTTTCTTATACTACTGAAAATTAAATATTTGGTAGCTTTTTCGATCTAATAGTTTCCCCGATTGGTGAGACAAATGCAAAAGAAAATTAAAAAATGTGCTTATTGTCAGACAGATTTTGATATAAAAGATAAGAATCGCATAGTATTAGAACTATGGAAAGATAAAAAACACCTTACTCGACTTTACTTCTGTAGTAAGAATTGTTTTGTATCCTTCTTAAAAGATAAAAAAGTTATATGAGGCAGTATATGTCTAAGGAAATGCTAAAAAGTTTTAGAAGATCTTTTCTTGAGCAGAAATATAGATTTGATCTTGGTAGACAATTTTTAGTTTACGTAAACTTTGCACTCCTTATAATTGCAGCATCTGATAAAATAAAATTAATAATTGATTTAAAGACAACTGAACTTTTATTAATACTAGTTCCTTTGTCTTTCATAGCAACTTACATATTGGGATATATTTTAGACAAATTCGTTAAGTTTTCGCAGGCCACCCAGATGGTAGAGGCTAAAAGAAGCCCTTACACCATGATGACTCAAGAAAAACTTGACAAAATTATAGAATTACTCGAGAAATAATGGGAAAAACTTATATTCAAACAGTGTTATAACATTATATTATTAGGGGATATTATGGGTAAAGTTGCAGCAACTAGATTAAGAGATAAAATGATTGTAACAGAACAAGGACATGAAATAGGTACTCTTTTCGATGTGGTTATTAATGAAGATACTGGAGAGCTTATAGCTCTTGTCGTTGAGCCTACAACTGAGGTTATCTTAGACAATATGATAACAGACAAGGAAAACTTAGTTCTTGTACCTTTTAGTGCTGTTAGGGCAGTAAAGGACTTTATTATTGTTGATGTTCGAAGAATTCCAAAGAAGAGTGAAAGAGTAGGGATGTTTGCAAAAGTTCCCGAATAAATTATTTTTTAATTTTATTAATTAATATTTTGTTAACAATAATTTAAAACAATGGAAAAAATAATAGCCCCCATTAGGGTCATTTTATTATCTCCATTTTTTAAAATAATTAGATTAACCAATGTAAGTAATTTGAAGTATAAAAATGTTAAGATTATCATATATAAGGCGGGATTCATTCCATTTAGTCGCATGAATATTATTTTTCTCCTGATTTATACCTCTAATTCTAAATAATAGTATTAGACAATGTCCATATGTTTAATAATAAATCTCCTAGGGATTCATCATTTATTGATAGATAAGTTGGCGATATAGTTGGCATTATGAATGCATATCTAGTATTTTATTTAAAATAGTTAGAAAATAGTATTAATTAAATAACTCTTGGGAGTAAAATATATTAAGGTATCAGAAAATTTGTCAAAAGGAGGAACAATCATGAAAAAGGAAAAAATTAAACAACAACAAAAGAGTCAGAATAAGTTTAGATCTGAAGGAACTAACATGATTATTGGTATAGGTCTAGGCATTATATTTTACTTAATATTTGGAAACTACATACTCTCAGCTATAGCGGCCATAATAGCAGTGACAATTTTGGGTATTGGAAGTAAAAATGACTAGATGTCATAAAGTTTTCTCTGATTCCTCATATTTTTTATATTATCTAAAGTTTTCCATTCAGTCCTGACAAAGTCGGGGAATCTATTATTTAATCTGTAATAATCTTTTAGAAAATTTACAGTTTTAGGATCGCTAGGATACCCACTACCAATTGAAACATCAACATCTTCTTCTATTTTCTTTATGAGTTCATCTCTTTTTACTTTTGCGAGTATTGAAGCTGCTGCAACTACAGGATATTTATCTTCTGCTTTATGGGAAGCTATAACTTCGCACGAAGCAAATTCATCTCCAAGCAATTCTTTTAAATTCCCAGAAAATCTATCTGAATTCACATCACATGAATCACATATGACTTTTTTCATAGAAGTTTTAAGTTCGAGAATGGCCTCTTTAAACGCAAGAAGCTCGATGTAGTTAAGACTAAATTTCTTCATTTCTTTATTGAGAAAAGATGGACTTAATATTTTAAAAAAATATTTTCCAGGAAGATTTACAATTTCCAAGTAAAGTTCTTCTCTTTTCTTTTGAGAAAGTTTTTTTGAATCCTTAACTTTTAAGGATTCAATTAAATAAAGTTTATCTTCAGGCAATGAAAAAGAAGCAACTACAAGTGGGCCTATGACTGGCCCCCTACCTGCTTCGTCTACCCCACATATCTGCATTAGCCTAAACCTCCGCAGAGAGTAAAGCATGTCTAACAGCTTTGACTCCAGTGAGACCTATTAATTCTGTCAAAAAATCTTTAATTTCTTTGGAATCACCTTTTAGGATAAACACTTCTAAACAGTTTTTAGCATCAAGATGTGTATGTAAAGTAGTTTCGATTACATGTTCATACTTATGATGTATCGTATTCAATGGGCTTTCTGATTTCTTATTTGATATGACCATACCAGTGACTACCAAAGGCCCTTTTTCTTTCTCCCACACTTCAGTTGTTATATAATTCCGCAATGCTTCTCTAATAATTTCAGATCTAGTTGAAAATCCCTTAACAAGAAGTAATTTATCTAGTTTATCCAACAATTCATCATTTATTGACATGCTTATAATAGACATCTAATCCCTTCAAATTATTGTTATTTATTAATTAATGACTTTATACTTAAAATCCCTAAATAAGAAGTTCCCGAAACAAGAACTATTGTTGCCCCAGATGGTTGATTTAGCAAGAAAGACATTCCTATTCCAAGTAACATATATGATATTCCAATTAAAGTAGATAATGCAATCATTTTTTTGAGACTATTTGTGAAAAGACTAGCTGTAGCTGCTGGGAGAGTCAAGAGTGCCATTGCTAGTATAATTCCTACAACACTTACTAACACCACAACTGTCAATGCAACAAGAGATAATAAAATAATGTAAGTCTTCATTACAGGGACATTGGCTACCTCAGAAAACTCTTCATCAAAAGAAAATGCTAGAAATTCATTATATCTTATAAAAATTATTAAAACAATAATAGCATTTAAGAATATCATGGTGTATATATCAATTCTAGAAACAGTAAGAATATTTCCAAAGAGATAGCTTGAAAGATCTGTCACATATCCAGGAGTCATGTAAATCATAAAAATGCCAAATGCCATGCCAATAGCCCACATTGCCCCAATTAGGGTATCCTCGCGCTGATACGTTTTTTTTGAAATTACTCCAAGTATAGAACTTGAAATTACACTAAAAATAATTGCGGTAAATAGTGGATTGTAGCCTAAAAATAATCCTAATCCTATACCTCCAAACGCAGCATGAGAAATTCCGCCAGATATAAAGACTAGTCTCTTAACTACAACATATGAACCAATTATTCCACAAGCAATTGCAGCTAATATACCCGCTATAACTGCATTCTGAAAAAAAGCATACTGAAATACCATTAATCTTCATGCTCCTTTAAGACTCTATGAGGTATTCCATGCCCTATTAATTCTACTGGGCACCCATATAATTTTTCAAATACATCTAGAGAAATACTTTTTTCTCCATGATAATATAGTGTTTTGTTGATGCAGCATATTGTCTTTACATGAGAGGATATTGCACCTGTATCATGGGTAACTAAAACAATTGCCATTTTTTCTGAAAGTTTATGAAGGAAATCATAAAAATTTGTTTCTGCTTGAATGTCTATGTTAGCTGTTGGTTCATCAAGCAATAATAATTTTGGCTCTGTTGAAAGAGCTCTGGCAATTAAAGTTCTTTGGAATTGCCCTCCGGACAATTTACCAATTTGGGTATTCTTAAGATCTGAGATCCCCATTATTTTCATAGCATTTTCTGCAATATCCATATCTATTTTAGAATATCTTCTCAAAAAATCAGTATGGCCAATTCTTCCACTGAGAACTACTTGTCCAACACTTATCGGAAAATTTCTATCTATATGGGCATACTGCGGCACATATCCTACATATTTTCTTCCCTCTTTAGGGGATTTATTGAAAAGAAACACTCTACCCTCTGTAGGAGTAAGTAAACCAAGTATTATTTTCAATAAAGTTGATTTTCCGCTACCATTTGGGCCAATAATACCAATAAAATCATCGTTGTAGATATTGAGATTAATATTCTCTAATACTCTATGATCTCCATAATCAAAAGATAGATTTTCTATTTTTATAATCTCATTTTTCATGTTCTACTTCTCCTTTATTTTAATAGCAGTTATTTTAAGATTTTCTATATAATTCTCAGCTAGAGGATCTATAACTTCTATTTTTCCATCAATTTCTTTTGAGATTATCTCAGCTGCTTTACTACTAAATCCCGGTGAAATAAATATTGTTTTGAGATTATTTCTCTCTGCTTCCTTGATTATACTTACAATTGATTGCAAAGTTGGCTCTTTTCCTTCGATTTCAATAGCAATTTGCGTTAGATTATAGTCTCTTGCAAAATACCCCCATGATGGATGAAATACCATAAATGATCTATTTTCAATTATTCTAAGTTCTTTTGTAATCAAAGTATCTGCTTCATCTAATCTATGAGTATATATGTCTCTATTTTTTAAGTAATAATCTTTATTCTCTGGATCAGCCATTACAAGGCCTTCATATATATTTTGAACCATTATTTTTCCATTTCTTAACGATGTCCAAATGTGAGGATCTTTTCCTCCCTTAATTTCAGTTTCATTTCCATCTATGTGTCTCTGTGATTTAGCTTCTATTAATTCAATTCCTTTAGAACTATCTATAATAAGCATTTTTTTATTTAAATCTCTAATTTTAGCCATAGATTTTACTTCAAACTCTATGCCTGAGCCAATCATAACGTAAACATCTGCTTTAGATAATTCTTTCAATTGGCTTGGCTTTAAGTCTGCATTGTGCGGATCACTTCCTTGTGGAACTAATATCCATACACTAACTTTTTCCCCTCCAATTGCCTCAATCATTTCTTTTTGGGGGAGTATAGACGCATAAACAATGAGCCTATCGCTAAAATCTGTTTTTTGATTTATACATCCAAGCGCTAAAATTAGAATAAATATTGCTAAAATTGATAAAAAATATTCTTTAATAACATCTCCTCTACCAAATTATATATGTAATAATATTTAAATTTATCTATAATAAAAATTAATAAAAAATATATAACAATTTAATAGACTAATTGGCTATAGATCCTATTAATTTTGATACAAGTATTTGTGAATGATTATATTGGAGATTTAGTGCTTGTGGCCATTATATCATCCACCTTTTCTCATATTCTAATAACTTTTTTCTTAAATTTAATAAGTCATTTATACTGGATCTAACTGTGTGACACACGTTTATATAGAAAAAATTGCAAAGTACAAGATTAATAGTTATCGAATATAATTAATTTTATGTCTAAGTATAATCTAATTTAGCCCTTATAAGTACATAAAATATATAAATAGTTTTTAGAATGAATTTTTTATAATCAAGTGATTAAAATGATACTTAAGATAGGATTACCGAAGGGTAGTCTAGAACAGTCTACCCTTAACATGTTTAAAAAAGCGGGGTACTCAATTAACATTTCTTCTAGATCATATAAACCTTCAATTGATGACCCAAATATCGAGTGTTTGTTAATTAGAGCTCAAGAGATACCAAGATATGTTGAAAAGGGAATAATTGATATCGGCCTAACGGGATTAGATTGGGTAATAGAAAATAATGCGGACATTGTAACAGTTGGTAAATTAATTTATGCAAAACAAGGTTTAAAACCTGTAAGATGGGTTTTAGCTGTATCTGAATTTTCAAAGATTAAGACCTTAGAGGATTTAAATGGGAAAAGAATTGCAACTGAGGTAGTTAATATTACGAAAAAATACTTATCAGATAAAGGATTAAATGCTTCTGTAGAATTTTCTTGGGGAGCTACAGAAGCTAAAGTTCCGGAACTTGTTGATGCAATTGTAGATCTTACTGAAACTGGATCATCGCTCAAGGCAAATAATCTTAGAGTTCTTGATACAATTTTAGAATCTACAACTGTGCTTATCAGTAACAAAGAGTCTTGGAAAAGCAGCTGGAAAAGGAAAAAAATTGAAGATCTTTTTTTATTGCTTAAAGGTGCATTAGCCGCAGAATCAATGGTCGGCGTAAAAATGAATGTACAAAAGGTAAATTTAGATGAAGTAGTATCTGTATTGCCAGCTTTAAGAAAACCTACAATATCTAATTTGAGTTCTGACGGATGGGTGGCAGTTGAAACAATTGTCGATGAAAAGATAATTAGGGGATTAATCCCAAAACTGAAGAATGCTGGCGCAGAAGGAATAATTGAATATTCATTAAACAAAGTAATATATTAAAATTATTTATTTTTTAATTGGCTTAATAGGCTCTATAGATGATCTTGAAATTGGTTGTTGGGATGGCCTAATATTTTGTTGTTGAGAAGGTCTAGACACCTTTCCTTTAATATTGAAAGTTCTACCGCCACTTCCGCCTTTTCCTCTGATTAATATAATCAAAAGTATTGCCACTATAATTGCAAGTAATATCTCAATTATTGTATGAATAGAAAACGTAGTTAAGCTTTCTCCGCCAGATCCAGAAACGCCACCAAGAATTCCTCCAAGCGGTCTATTGGCTGCATTCATAGCATCTTCACATAATTGAACTGATTGGCAGTCATTAATTTCAGTGTAGAGCGCCTTTGCCTCCGAATAGTATGAAACTGCATTTTTTAGGTCTCCTGTAAAGAATTTGTTTTGACCCTGCATGAATTTATCATTAGCTTCCATTCTTTTGATTAATTTATCAATCTCTTGTACAACTAATATGTTATTATTTTCTTGATATATTTCTCTTGCTTGAAGTAAAGATATTTTTGCATTTTCATAATCGCATGCATCGTAATATAATCTTCCCTGGTCATAAAAGTTCTTACCAACGTTCTTTACCGTCGCACTAATTTCTCTAAACATGTCATAATCTGCGCCATATTTATCAGAATAAATTAGTCTAACCCTAATAACTTGAGTTCCAATAGGGGCCTCATAAGAAGCTCGAATATAAAGCGAGCCAGTAATTTGCCCCCCAGGTGGCAAAACACTTTGATTGACCGGGGGGTCAATAATTCCTTTAACCATGGGGGTGTCTTGGACTACGGTCATTTTAAGATTATACGCAGATTCAGTATTATTGATATTACTAATCCTAAACGGAATGTTTGGCAAATACGGAACTACTAATTCTACTTCACAAACACCCTGTTCTATATCTATTTGATATCTATCAAATTCAAGAGTTATCAATGGATCATTTCTTTTAATTTTTATTGTAGAGAATACAGTCAATAATGAAGGTTCACAGCCTTCCCTACACCCCCCTATTCCAGTAGCCACGACTATAGGGAGTAAATATTCCCCGCTTAATGCCTTTGTAGTAACTTTCACTACTAAAATAACACTTGATTCTTGTTCAGGATCCATCCTGACAGGAAATAATTTCTTTCCTTCTATTACTTGAAAAGCAGCTTTTGCTTCCTTTGTCATAGAATCTTCATCAATGTAAGCAAGTGTATCCCACATTACATCGTTTACAGTATTTTTTACCTTTACAGTTACTTTAAGTTCTTGATTTGGTGTTGCTTCGGTAGCATAATCCAATGAAACTTGGGGCATTAAATTTTTCGTGCCTTCTTCCGGAGCAACAATTAATGCTCCAAAATTAGAAAATAATACTAATAATATTAAAATACTCGTTATTGATTTATTCATACTATATAAGTAAGACATTAAATTCTTTATAAACTTTTGTATATGGTATGACATAGTTTAATACACATATTATTTATATTAGGACCATCTAAAAAGTTTTAAATAGTACTAAGTACAATAGTTTGGTGATATAAATGGTATCTAATCTCCAAGAGCAGATGAAGGCTCAAAAGATGAACATTAACGAAAGAATGTCAAAAATAGGGAAAAAGATTGCTATCGGAAGTGGTAAAGGGGGAGTTGGAAAATCTGTTGTTACATCTCTTATTGCCTCATATCTTGTAAAACAAGGGAAAACTGTAGGAATACTGGATCTGGATATTACTGGTCCTAGTATACCTATGATGTTTGGGATAAAAGATAAACCAATTGCTGGTAGCTCTGGTATAATGCCTGTGGTAACTGAAAGTGGGATTAAAGTAATGTCTATGGGTTTACTTTTGTCAAATAATGAAGATGCTGTAATCTGGAGAGGTCCTCTGATTAGTGGTGCAGTATCACAATTTCTTGCAGATATCGTATGGGAAGAACTAGACTACTTACTATTCGATCTTCCTCCTGGAACAAGTGATGTCCAACTTACCCTAATGCAAAATATCAAATTAGATGGATTTTTAGTAGTTACTTCACCACAAACTCTTGCTTCTACCATTGTAAAAAAGGCAATAGCAATGGCAGAAGAGTTGAATGTCAAAGTACTGGGGGCTATAGAAAATATGTCATATGCGACATGCCCTGACTGTGGTAGCAAAATTAGGCTCTTTGGCGATAGTAAAGAAAACAAGATGGGAGTCCCTATAATAGGCACAATACCAATTGATCCACAGATATCAAAATTATGTGATGATGGAAAAATTGAAAATTATGAAATTGACCTGGGAGGTACATATAAAATTTTGGAAGGATTGTAATGCCTGCTAAAATAAAATGTGTTGTAGATAACAATGTCAAACTCTCCTCAAATTTTTGGGGGGAGCATGGAATTAGTTTTTTAATTGAAAATAAGGAAAAAATTTTATTTGATACAGGAAGGAGTTTTGAAGCACTCAATCATAATCTCGAAGTATTGGGAGAAAAAAAAGAAGATATATCCAAGATTTTCTTAAGTCACGGGCACTATGACCACACTGGAGGCCTAATTGAGTTAACAAAACACTGTAATGCAAAAATATTTGCCCACCCTTCTATCTTTGAAAAAAAATATAAAAAAACATCTTTAGGACCAAAGTATATTGGTGCGCCATTTAAGGAAAAAGATCTAAATAACATCACTCTTACAAAAGACAGTATTGAACTATCAAAGAATATATTCACTACAGGGGAGATTGAACGTACTTTTAAATTTGAAAAGGTGTCCGACTTATTCCAGAAAAAAATCAAATCCGAATATATTCATGATGAAATAATAGATGATCAGGCTTTAATCATCAAAACTAATATTGGGGGAATTATAATCCTTGGGTGCAATCATTCCGGGCTATTAAATACAATTGAGCATTCAAAGGATTTAATAGGGGATGATGTTTTCTTAGTGCTTGGGGGCACCCACCTAGTTTCTGCTGATGAAACTAGACTTTCTAAAACAATAGACTATTTAAAAAAATATGGCATTACTTTATTCGGATTCCATTGCACAGGGGACTATGCTTCGTTTAAGCTTCACTATGCACTCGATAAAATGTATTGTAGGGGATATACTGGATTTGAAGTATTAACAGAATTTGGAGGATATCACTTGGGAGAAGATACAAAGTGCCAATAATCATTTAATAATTTTTAATTAGTTCCATGAATAGTAGTGAAATAATCCCAAAAAATAATTACTTTTTTATAGTTTAGGACTTATTAACTCTTATGAAGGGTTTCAAAAAACGACAAAATATTAAAACAGACATAAGGCTTTTAGATGAATTAATTATCACTGGAATCCCTAGAGATTCGTTCATTGTTTTACTGGGAGAAGGTGGAACAGGCAAATCCGCCATAGTAGGGGAATTGTGCTATAGATTTCTTATAAAAGGAGAACCTGTGATATATGTAGCGCTTGACAATTCTCCGTCTTCTGTTTTTTCGGATATTGAGAGTCTTGGCTGGGACTTAAGCCCATTTTGTGAAAAAGGACAATTAAGATTTTTAGATTGCTATTCCTTTAGGATGAAAGTAGATTATGATGAAAAGTGCATTACTGTATTAAGAGAACCTGATGATTTGCCCAATTTTACTGACAAATTAGTAAGTCTGATGGATGGACTTAATATGAATGAAAAAGGTTTAGTAGTAATAGACTCCCTTACTGAATTCATGACACTATCGGATCCTTCTCAAGTTGTAGAATCTGTAAAAAATTGGAGAGCTAGAGGGGCAAAAGAGCGAAATGTATTATTTGTTTCAACTCTTCACTTTGGACTTAAAGCTTTTGAAGGATTTGCTGATGTATTTGATTATATTGTAGACGGCATCGTTGACTTAAGATACGATCCAAATTATATGGATCAGGATTTATTGCTCAAACAAATACGAGTTAGAAAAATCAAAGGTTCGGATCATTATACAAACTGGGTTAACTTTGTCATACAGAAAGGGGGATTAAAGTCCCTTATAATAGAAACTGGAAAATCAAAAAAGAAAAATTTAAAAAAATCATAAAATGATTAAATTATCAATTAATGCTCAATTTATGGTGTGTTTATGAAAAAACTATTCAAGTATTATCCTGAGGACTTCAAAGATCTGCCTGTAAAAGTAATCCATATGGATTTAGTTTTTGATATTTATGACAAATACACTAATGTATCATCTAAACTTAAGGTCAAATCACTTAATTCTCCACTATCAAAAATTGAGTTGAATGCTAAAAATCTGGAAATATTGTCTCTATATGTTGAAAATTATGAAACAAGCTATGAGTATAAAAAAGAGGACCATATTATTGTTATACATTTTGAAAATCCTATACCTCCCACCACCGAAGTAGTTATATGTACTGAAAATATCTGTAGGCCTTCTAAAAATATTTTAGAGGGATTATATTACGATGAAACTCCTCCAGGATCTCCGCCTCAGCAAATTACTCAATGTCAACAGTGGGGATTCCAAAGAATCGTACCATGTTTTGATGATATGATGGCAAAATGCACTTATACGACCACCATAATTGCCGATGAAAGATATACTAATTTAATCACAAATGGAGATGTAGTTGAAGAAAGACATTCAATTGGAGGTGGACGAGACAAAATAAAATATGCCAATATGGTAACTCCGATGGCCCCTTATCTTTTCTTTTTAGGTGTTGGAACTTACTCAACTTTTAAGAGGGAATTTGAATACCCAGATGGCCATAAATTTATGTTAGAATTACTTGTACCCCCAAATTCAAAAAAAGAAGTAGCAGAAAAATCGTTGGATGTTTTATACAACTGTGTGATCTGGACATATCTATTTTCTGGACCAAAACAACATGAAAAAATAGATATAAGAACTGAAATGATGTCATTAATAGAAGAAAGAGAAAAATCTAAAATAAATGGAGATACTCAAAAACTAGAATCGATAAGACAGAAACTGTTTAAATTGGATTCTCAAATAATTCCAGGTTACAAATATACCGGCACAGTATACCGAGAAATTGGAATGCAAAATTCAGACTATGGCGGTATGGAAAATGTTGGTAACACAACAATTAGCACGAATAGGATAATGCCATTCGAGGATATGACAGATAGTGGATTTGAGTATATGGCTTCTGTCAAAATTCACGAATACTATCACAATTTAAATGGCTCTGAAGTTACTGGAAAAGACCCGTTTCAAATTTGGTTAAATGAGGCAGTAACCGTAATCATTGAAAAAAAATATCATGAGTTTCTTTTTGGAAAAGACTATGGGCGATTAAAAACTGTGTTAACACTATTGGCCCCAAGCAACGGAACTTTCGCATTAGACCAAGGCGCCTCTGTAATGCCTATACTTCCCGAAGGTTTCAACGATCCAAATGAATTAATTACTGGTGTTACTTATGTCAAAGCACCCGAATTTGTAAAAATGATTGAAACTTTTATGGGAAAAGATGTATTTGCCGAGGGTTTAGATCTTTATCATAAAAGATTTAGCCATAGAAATGCAACAACTGAAGATTGGATTAGGGCAATGGAAGAAGTCTCTGGAATTAACTTTTCAGAAATGGCAAATCAATGGTTGAAACAAACAGGATTTCCCACTTTAGAGATTAAATCAAATTACAATGAAAAAACCAAAAGATTGAATGTTGAACTAAAACAGATAGTACCTATGGAAGAAGCTTTATGGACATTTCCTTTAAAACTTGCAATTTTAAATAAAGAAGGAGATGAGATAATTGAAGAGATTATAAGAATTGATCGCTATGAAAATACCATTGTGTTTGAAAACATACCTAAATCTCATTTTTTATCTCTAAATAGGGACTACTCTTTCTATGGAAAAATAAATTTTGAAATTACATTAAATGAGATAATTGATCAAATAAGAAAGGATAAGAATATTATTGCGAAATACATCATGTTTTACAAACTTCTAGATAAAGAAAAAATGAGACTATTAAATAATACAAAACTCAAACCACGTGAAGAAATAATTGATATCTATTTCGAACTTATTTCTGATGAAAAATTAATGGAGAATGTGGGGGGGCAATTTCTTACGATATTTGAATCAGTGGACGATAAGAAATATGCAAATCATTATACAAAAATGTACGATGTAAAAATGAGAATAATGAAATCAATTGGAAAAAAATACAAAAATGAATTTTTAGAAATATATAATAAGTATAATGTTACGTGCCTAGGTAATAGCTACATTGAAACTAAAAGCTTGGAAATAAAAATGCGGCAAGTAAAGAACCTTGCCTTGGCTATATTAGCCACTACAGATACCCGAGAGATACATAAGATAATAAAGGAACAACTTGAAAAATCAGAGTCAGCAACAGATAAGTTAACAGCTTTCTCTTTATACCTAAACAGTTCTGCAAAAGATAAAATGGAAGTTCTAAAATCTTTTGAGGAAGTGTCCAAAAAGAATCTTGTAAGTTGGGAATCTTTCCTTGCAACTATTGCATCAAACAGCAGCAGAGATACCATTGAGATAATTAAAAGAATCCAAAATTCTGATTCATTTAGGATTGAACAATCAAACGACCAAAGGGCATTATATGTTCAATTTGCCCATAATAGAAAGAAATCCTTAGAGACTGAAGAAGGTAGGGAATTCTTAAAAGATGTAATCATAAAATTAGCTAAAATAAATGAATACACAACAGTCAATGCGATGAAAGTGTTTGGGAATATCGATGATATGGAAGATAAGCACCATATTCCTTTAATTAAAGTTCTTGTAGATATAATGATTAACTTAACCTTTGATGCAACGCCAAGTGTCTATAATACTGCCAGGAGACTATTACTTGGAGCCCCAATTGCTATTGAAAAATACAAAGAAAAATATGGAGACATTGAATTTTTAAAATAAAATAAGACTACATATTTAAGTATAATTTTATTAAATTAAATAAAAAAAATTAATTATTTATTCAACGACGAAAATTAATTTTACTGTAGCTTTATATTTTACAATTTTTCCATCAACTACATTTCCTGTAAGTTTCTCAACTTCCACACCTTTGATATTTTGGACTGTCTTAGAGGCAGTTGATATTGCTTTTGCTACCGCATCTTCCCAACTAATTTCAGATTTTCCTACAATTTCTATAACTTTTGCTACGTCTGACATAGTAACCCCATCGCACTAACACGTCATTCTATAAATAGTTTTTGAAATTTCAGTAAATGATACTAAAAATTAAAATAAATTACAATTTGTAAAAAGTGTATCTAAAAAATAGCTGCATCTAAATAGATATATTTTTATTCAATTGAATATAAATATAAAATATGTCACATTTAGTAGTCGCATATCCAGAATTAAAAAAGAAAGACTATTCTTGGATACAGGAACTAAGAAGTAAATATGACATACTTTATTATGACATCATAAATCCACACTTTACATTTATATTTCCAGTTTTTTATCTGGATAAGAAAGAGCTCATTTCTGAAGTAAAAGAAAAATCTAGAGGGTTAAACATAATAAATTTCAGTCTAAGATGTGCCATAATTAATAAAGACTCATTTAATGATTACTGGCATATATTTTTGGTCCCTGATGAAGGGTATAGTGATATCACAAAAGCCCATGATAAATTTTATTCTGGGAAGCTAAAAGATGAACTTTTCTTGGCAATACCTTATATCCCTCATATAGGGATTGGAAATTCTACCAATGCAAATGACTGCAAGATTCTTGTAGATGAATTAAATGAAAGAAATTTTGAGATTAAAGGCAAAATTAAAAATCTTTCAATTATTTCACTTATAGAAAAAAAGGTGGAAGATATTGAAACAATAGAATTAGAATAATTAATTGACATTATTTATTTAATGTACTTATCTCAGTTTATCCACTAAACTTAAAAACATAGTCAATATATCAAAGAAAAGAGTTATATTGTATAATTGGTGAGTGTATGGGCTATACTATTTCTGAAAAAATCATATCCTCTCATTTAATTGAAGGTGATATGAAAAATCAAAGTCTTATAGGAATTAAAATTGATCAAACTCTAACTCAAGATGCAACAGGTACCTTAGCGTATTTGCAGTTTGAAGCAATGGGAGTACCTAAAGTAAAAACTGAGCTATCTGTGAGTTATGTTGACCACAATACTCTACAGACTTCATTTGAGAATGCTGACGATCATATGTATCTACAAAGTGTCGCAAAAAAATATGGTTTAGTTTTTTCCCGACCGGGTAATGGAATATGCCACCAGCTACACCTTGAGAGATTTGGAATCCCTGGAAAAACTCTTTTGGGTTCAGATAGTCACACACCCACAGGAGGAGGGATAGGGATGATATCTATTGGTGCTGGAGGGCTTGATGTTGCACTTGCAATGGCAGGAGAGCCTTTTTATTTGAAAATGCCAAATATAGTTGAAGTATGTCTTGAGGGTGAGCTACCTGAGTGGACTTCTGCAAAAGATATAATTTTAGATCTATTGCGGAGATTATCTGTTAAAGGCGGAGTCAACAAAATCTTTGAATTTACTGGAAAGGGAATTGAGAGCTTGACTGTTCCTGAGCGGGCTACAATTACTAATATGGGAACAGAACTTGGTGCGACAACTTCCATTTTTCCAAGTGATAAAATAACAAAGGCATTTATGAAATCGGAAGGTAGGAGTGATCAATGGAAAAAAATCAAAGCAGATAATGGTGCAGAATATTCTGAAACTATTTTCATTGACTTGAATGAATTAGAGCCCATGATTGCAAAACCACATATGCCGGATAATGTTGTAAAAATAAATGAAATCGAAGGTATAAAAGTTTCACAAGTCGCTATTGGAAGTTGCACCAACTCATCCTATAAAGATTTAGCCCTAGTATCTGAAGCGCTTAAGGGGAAGACAGTTCATCCCGATGTAAGTCTTGTAGTTTCTCCTGGTTCTAAACAGGTCTTTTCTATGATGGTCAAGGATGGATATCTAAAAAATATTGTAGATGCGGGGGGAAGGATTTTAGAATGTACCTGTGGCCCTTGTATTGGAATGGGGCAAGCCCCAACATCCAAAGGAACATCTCTTAGAACTTTTAATAGAAATTTCAAAGGCAGGAGCGGAACAAAAGATGCGGATATTTATCTAGTAAGTCCCGAAGTCGCAGTTGCAGCAGCAATATATGGAGTTATTACTGATCCACGAAAACTGGGAAAATACCCAAAAATAAAGATGCCTGAAAAGTTTGAAATAAACGATAACATGTTTATTTTCCCAGATGAAATTAAAAAAGATGTAGAAATAATTAGGGGGCCGAATATAAAGCCGGTACCTAGAAATGAAGCTTTAAAAGATCCACTGAAAGGCTCCGTTTTATTGAAAACTGGGGACAATATCACAACTGATGATATTATGCCAGCTGGTGCAAAAATATTGCCACTAAGATCCAATATACCAAAAATTTCTGAATATACATTTGAAAGAATCGATAAAGACTTTCCTTCTAGGGCTAAAGCTAAAGGCGGAGGATTTATTATTGGAGGTAGTAACTATGGCCAAGGATCTTCTAGGGAACACGCTGCAATAGCACCAATGTATCTGGGTATTAAAGCCGTAATTGCAAAAAGTTTTGCAAGAATTCATCAAGCAAATCTAATTAATTTTGGAATAGTTCCATTAACATTTTCTGATGAAAGAGATTATGACAGGGTAGATTTTGGTGATGAACTAGTAATAGAGTTGGGAAATTTTAATAATATAATATGTAAAAATATAACAAAGAAAGAAGACTATAAACTTAGTAAAAATCTTTTAACACGTGACCTAGAACTTTTAAAGGCTGGCGGGGCCTTAAATTATGTATATAACAAAATGAGGCGATAAAATGGATGGAGATTTAATCACAATAAAGTCCGGAAAAATTGATGTTCCAAATTACCCGATTATCCCTTTTATTGAAGGAGACGGAATAGGCCCAGACATATGGAAAGCAACTCAAAAAATTATTGATTCTGCGATTCAAAAAGTATATGGAAGTAAGAGGAAAATTTGTTGGACTGAAGTATTGGCTGGGGAAAAAGCTTTCAATAAAACAAAAAGTTGGCTTCCTGATGAAACTGTAGAAAAAATAAAAGAGAGTGTAGTGGGTATTAAGGGCCCATTGACTACTCCGGTAGGTGGCGGAATCAGAAGTATTAATGTCACTTTACGACAAGTCCTTGATCTCTATGCTTGTATAAGGCCAGTTAGATACTATGAGGGAATTCCTTCTCCAATGAAACACCCAGAGTATGTCAATATGATTGTATTTAGAGAAAATACTGAAGACGTATATTCTGGAATTGAATGGCCTGCTAATTCTGATGAAGCCAATAAAGTAATTTCGTACCTTGAAACAAATTTTGGGACAAAAATAAGGAAAAACTCAAGTATAGGTATAAAACCTATTTCAGAATTTGGAACAAAAAGAATTGCTAAAAAAGCATTTGATTATGCTATTGAAAATAATAGAAAATCTGTGACAGTGGTGCATAAAGGAAATATAATGAAGTATACTGAAGGGGCTTTCAAAAATTGGACATATGATCTTGCAAATGTGGAGTATAAGGGAAAGATTATTCCCTATACAGAATATAAAAATTCTGGAATTGTTCTAAAAGATGCTATAGCGGATAATATGTTTCAACAGATTCTTTTGAGACCTTCCGAATATGATGTGCTTGTAATGCCAAATCTTAATGGAGATTATTTCTCTGATGCACTTGCCGCCCAAGTAGGGGGGCTTGGAATAGCTCCTGGAGGAAATATAGGTGAAGGGTATGCAGTATTTGAAGCAACACATGGCACTGCACCGAAATATGCTGGAATGGATAAAGTCAATCCTGGTTCATTGCTCCTATCAAGTGTTATGATGTTAAACTACCTCGGGTGGAATGAAGCCGCTACATTAATTGAAAAGAGCTTTGGCGAAACAATAAAACAAAAATATGTCACCTATGATTTTGCAAGACAAATGGAAGGTGCAACTGAAGTTAAATGTTCTGAGTTCGGTGAAAGGATAATAGCAAATATGAATATTATTTAATCTTTTTTTTTATTCGTCTTTTTCTTTTGGATTACTTCTTTTCTAAATTCTTCAATCCTCCCCTCAGGGATTTCTGGAAAATACAAAAGATCATTAATAAACAGACTTTTTTTGATACTGCCATATCCACATTCTTTGCAAATATCTCGTACCATATACTTGAATGATTCGACAGATACATCAGTGCTACCACAATTTGGGCAAACTTTAATATACCCTCTCATACGTGTTCCATCAACGGAGTTACTCTTTTTCATAACATCTGCACTTCTAAATGGTATTTATTTTTTAGATTATTTAAAAACATTTTTGACTAATAGGACCATGGTGCATAATTATATCATGCTCAAGCCTTTCACGAGGATTGTATATGCACGATAGCCTATGCATACGCCTACTTTCAAGCCGTTGCCATATGTGCTGACTTTCTCCCGTATATTGATTCAGTAGTTTTCATAAGTATACAATATAAACATAAATACATTTTATAAATAGAAATGTTGTTATACTTTTACTTGGTGGCAAATTTGAAAATTTTAATAATTACTCAGAAAAAATCCAAAGTGTTGAGTGCCCTTTTAGAATCTAAAGAGATTGTGGGGATTATAGAACCAAGAGAAGACAAACATTTAAGCAGTATTCTTGAAAAAGCTATATTTAAAAACATTAAATCTGTAGCAAAAAAAAATCACATTCCTTATTTATTGATGAAGGATAGAAAACAGAATATACTTGACTGGATTAGGGATAAAAATCCTGATTTGATAGTTGTGTATTCTATGCCATTTTTGCTTAAAGAAGAGGTATTCTCTTTTCCAAACCTAGGTACCATTAATCTACATACTGCACTATTACCTAAATATCGGGGGGCGGTACCTATTTTCTGGACATACTACAATTTTGATATGAATACCGGAGTTACAGTTCATTATATTGACAAAGGAGAAGATACAGGGGATATAGTTTTACAAAAAGAGGTAAAAGTAGATTTTGGCGAAAGATATTATGAATTAAGGTCAAAATTTGAAGAAAAAGGTGCTCTAGCTATATTAGAGGCCATAGATAATATAGGCTCAGGAAGAGCCAATAGAATAAAACAATCGAAAGATTCCCCTACTCCACGTGCAATAAGGGTCAAAAGGGAAGATTACATAAAATTAATTGACTGGAATTGGAACTTGGAAAGATTATGGCATTTTTTTAGAGGAACTGAAAATTATCTAAAGCATATTTTAATAAAAAATAAATTTATTTATAAAATATTTAGGATAGAAATAGACAAAATGGAAATAGTTGAGCATAATTTTATAATTGGTAGTCTCCACAAAGATACAAATGGAAAGTTTATTGCTTGTAAGGGCGGTAAAATATATTACAAGTTTAAATTATGGAATCCTGAAAAAAAATAATTTATTAATTTAATTGTCTTGGTAAGAATAATTCCAAAGTCCAATCTTATTATTTCTGGCATATGTTTCTGCTTTAATTAATATGATATAATAATCAGATTTTTTTTCAGTGTATACTCTTGCAAATCCATTTTTAACTAATTCTATATTAAAATTTTTATTATTAATGTATACATAAGCTAAAGTTCTTCCAAATTGATCTTTTTGGCCTTGAATTGTATCATATGAGATATTTACTTCTTTATTATACAATCTTTCATTAGTATAGTAAAATGCATTTACCCCCCATTTTCTCAGATGTTTATCTGGAAGATTATACCATTTACTTTCATTATTTTTTGAATAAGGCTCTGGCGTGTCTATGCCAACAAGTCTAACTTTTTCAATATTTTCCTCAACTAAAATTTCAATAGTATCCCCATCTATAACTTTAGTGACTAAAACATTATTTATTCTATTGGAGGGACTATATTTTAAGTTTATAGGATCGACACAGCAAATTGAAATTAAAATGAAAAAAATAACTATTAATATTTTTTTCATATTTTTTAATTGATGATTCCTTATAAAAGAGTATCATATTTATTCTCTGTTTGACTACATACACTAATAAATATTTAGGCAATGCTACTAAGTGGGAAAATGTACACCTTATTTATCACGACTTAATTGCAAATAAGTTACATCGAATAACTAGGTAATTGTAAATAATATATGTGAGTTATGTGCCAATTATTTCGTCAAGTTTAAATTCATCTTCTGCTTTAAATGGTATGAACCTTAAGAGCGATATCTTGGGGTGATTGTATTTAGAGTAACTAAGTACAAACTTCCGACAAGATTTGTTGCCTCTCAGTTTAAAACATCTCAAAGGCGAGTCCACAGATAGTCAGGCTTTCAAAAAAACTAATGATTACAAGCGACTTAGAAGAAAGCCTTATGTAATAGCCCAATTACCTTGAACATAGATTATCCAAGCTAAGCTCACTCTAGACCTTTCCTTATTGGGATTTCTAACATCTGAGAAAAAGTGTGGAAGTAGACTGATGTTGATCAAAGTTCTCTCTAATTTATAAAATATCGGTTTATATAATATTTTTACTACAGACTGCATCTCAGTTTATTTTAAAGAAACATGATACTAAATTATTAGGAAATTATCCAATATTTATTTTTTCCAATTTTAATATTTATTTATATTTTTTCCATTGTTAATTTATTAAATTATTTTTTTTATTACATTTTAGATAATTATATTTAAGTATTAGGGAATCACAACAATGTTTATCTTTCCTATAATTGTCGATATTTATTATTTTTTTTCCAACAATCAACGAAAGATTTATATATTAGAATGTATATATTTATTTATAATTATGCCATAAAGAGCATAATTATAGGAGTTGATACTGATGGGTGTAGAAAAAACTTACCTAGATCTTGTAGATGTAATAAAATCTGGGATGGGAGACGCTAAGAGTAACGTTGCATCACGTAAAACTATAGAATCTGCTTTGAAAGAAATTTCAACGAAGTATGGAGTGGGTGCTGCAGCTAAAGCATACGACTCATGCAAGCTAGATTCCATAGGTATATCTAAACCAATGTAATAAATATACATAAAATATTTTTCCTTTTTGATTTATTGAAATTAATATTTTTATGTTTGATAATAGAAAGCTTATTATTAGATTATTTTTAATATTCTTTTCATATTTTCTATAAAACTTTTATCTTTTGTCTCTTTTGATGTTTCTTTATAATGTACATTAATAGAGTAAAAATTCTGTGGTGATTCACTAGGTGATTTAATTATGCCAAATTCTGTATCAACTTCAAAATAATAAAACAATATTTTTCTTCCTAAAATATCTATATCGCATGAATAGATTCCATTTCCTTCATTATTCATCTTTACAATGTAAAAAGAGTTGTTAGTGTCTTCGTATCGATAATATAAATAAGCATTTGACGCATTAGTATCAGTTAATTTCATTGTTATCTTGAATAAATCAGATACATTTGCTTCTTTAGGGGTAGTGTTTATTATTAAATTTGTTTCAGTATCATAAATACTTCCTAATTTTTTTGTTTTAGAGAATTTTTTATTTGCAAAGTTGTTGGTTTTGTCAACTTCGTTGATAATGTTTTCTTCATCAATTATTACAAAAACTTCTCCAGTTTCGCTAGTTGGGATAAAATAAATATTTTTTTCTACTATCTCCTCTGGATCCAAAGACAAGTATAATTTTTCTAAAAGTGAACTATTTATATCTCTTTCATAAAATGCAACGGAAAAGTTTTCAATCTTGCTATTACTTTTATTTTTTATTTTAGCTTTAATCTTAAATAATCCATTTTCTTGCTCCTCAATGATAATATAATAAGGGTATATTATTAAATCAACTTGTTGATTCATTTGCGTATTATTTTCATTAATAGTGGAATTTGAACTTTTTGAAACAACTTTTGTGGTGAATCTTATATAGTTATTAGATTTTGATATTTCACGTATCTTATTATCTGGATCTATTATAATTTCTATAACATTATCTCCAGGAAATTGAAATGATAGATATGTGATTAGATCGGTATATGAAGAAGGTAAAAGTTGATTTACATTTGAAGTTGATTTAAGATTTCCATTAACATATATTTTAACTGGTATATCATATGATGCAGCGCTGCCTAGATTCCTTATTCTAAAAGAAACTGGTGAAGAAATCCCGTTGTAAACTACTTGGTCATACGTTGTTTCATTAATTGAGATATGTAGATCAGGTAGATTGTTTGTTGTCGGGATGGGAATATTATTTATTTTTTCATCTTGAGAAGGATATGTATTTGTAGATTTTACGGATAAATTATATGTCTTTATATTATTGCTTTCATTTTCTTCATCAACATTATTGGCGTAATCTAAAATAAAATATAGCGTGAAATCTCCTTCATTTTGTGGAGTCCAGTTAAAATTGATACTTGAACTTTGACCAACATAAAGAGATGGAATGTTGATTGTTCCTAGCTGATTCCCTCTTTCTGGTGGCCCGTTGAAAACAGAAAATATAAAGCTTTCAGCATTTTTTTTTCCAGAGTTAGTTAAAATTATCTTCATAGATACCTGCTTGTATACTTTATATTGTCCAGTTACTTCTATTGAGGAAATTTTTAGGTCTGGTTTCCCTTGTGATTCATTTGGATGAGTTGTATCTTGAGAAACTACATTATGTTCTAATTGAGTTCCAAATAACTGAGTTATCATTTTTCCATAAGGCCCACCATCTACTATCCCTATTCCTATTTCTCTGAATGATGGATTTAATATATTGGCTCTATGGGTGGGGCTGTTCATAAGTGAAGAATGACCTGCATCTATGGAAGGATTGCCGCATATATTTTCTGCTAATGCAATAAAATTATAGCCTGCATTTCTAGCTCTATCGGAAGGATTTAGTCCATCAGGATTAACGTGATTAAAAAAATTTCTATCGACCATATCTTGGCTATGAAAACGTGCAGCAGATGCCAAAGAGAGATTCATTGTGAGGGGCTTGAGCCCTTGGCTAAGCCGTTCATTATTTATAAGATTAAGCATATAATTTTCTTCAGAACTATCTGAATAAATTAAAGGGATCGTACCTAATATCAATATTGTCAAAATAAGTATTGATTTGACATTATTTTTACGCATATATAATAATATGAATCTTTCTTTTTAAGAATTCCTTAATTAAAAATAATTATAATTAGAAATAACATTATAATTTAAAAATAAATTAATAAAAAAAAGAACTATCTTACAATAAGCTGAGCCTTTTCTGGTTGATATCTCCAATCTTTTACAATTCTACCCTTTTCAGCATAATATTTTCCAAGTCTTCTAATCTTAGCTTCAATAAGATTTAATCCTCTTGTTGAATGGAGATCCTTTGGATTAAGCTCAAGATGCTTTCTCAAGTTGACGGCTCTAGCAATTAGATTGAAAAGATCTTCGGGGTATTCACTCTGGAGATTATTCTCCTTTAATATTTCATTAATACTTTTACCAGCGACTAATCTTACATCAGGAATTCCGTGTTGGTCTCTTAATATAATTCCTATCATGCTGGGCCCGTGACCTTCTTTTGACATAATTGTCACTAAATCAACAACCTCTTCTGGCCTTTTGTCAACCCAATGGGGCATCGTTGTTCTAACCGGTTTTTTTGAGCCGGATTTTCCTCTTCTTCTTGAATGCATTCTTGCCATTTACTCAACTCCACTTTCAAGGTACGTAACTAATTTTTCAAGAGCCCTGCCCCTGTGTGAGAATTTATTTTTCTCGATAGTAGTCATCTCACCAAATGATTTAGGGCTTTTTTCTGGAATGAATATAGGATCGTATCCGAATCCTCCATGGCCCAGTATTTCATTTGAAATTATGCCTCTTGAAATGCCTTCAAAAATATGTGGGCCATTTTTGTATAAGCCAACTATAGATTTGAAGTAAGCGCTTCTATTGTTCACATTCAATAGAAGTTTTAATATCCCATCGTTTCCGATGGTATCTTGGATGTACCTTGAGTACGGTCCAGGAAAGCTGTTTAGTTCGTCTATGAACAGTCCCGAGTCTTCTAAAAAGAAGGGGCTTTTAAGTCTTTCGTTACAAAAATTAATACTAAATAATACAATTTCTTTTAGATCTGAAGCTTGGATCTCTGGATAACCGATATCCGTTTGAATTAGCTTGATATTAAGAGGTCTTAACATTATTTTAGCTTCTTTAAATTTTCCTTTATTTCCAGTAATAAAGTAAAGTTTTTCCATACATTTACAAACAATAACCCTTATAAAAAAATTTCTTAAAAATATTTTAATGAAACAGTCTAAAAAAAACAGCGACATGCAAAATCTCAAAATTATGGTAATTGGAATAGGGGATGAAACTTTTAAAATCTTAGAAACTAAGCCCTATAATTTAGATTTAAGGACTCTAGCAATTGGATATGATAAGGAAAGATTGAAATTTTTAAAAACTGAAAAGAAATTTTATGTTAATAATGCACTTAAAAATAAAATTGATTTTTCTGGGAATACTCAAGATATCTCTAAGGTAGCTTCAAAAATCAAAGAAGAGTTTAGTAGTTTTTTCAGTATAGCAAATATAGTTTTTGTTTTAACAGATTTATCTAGTACAAATATTAAACTGGCTTCAATTTTACTTAAATTGGCAAATGATAATAATGCCATTTCTATACCTGTAATAAAGGCAAATGATGTAATTAGTGCGGGTAAAGATACTTCAAAAGAAAAATTCTTAGAATTAAAAAAATATTCAAACTCTTATATCATAAGGGAAGACGAGCAGAAATCCATATTTTCTAGGGGATATTCCCCCTTTTGGGAAAAAATTGAAGGATTATATCTATCACTTGCACTCCCTAGCCTTGTTAATATTGATTTTGCTGATTTTAGAACTGTTATTAATAAAGGAGGCGCTTGCTACATAGGTGTAGGGGAAGGAAAAGGGGATCAAAAAACAATAAACTCTTATGAAAGAGCCTTAAAATCAAAATTTGATTTAGAACTTGAAGATGTTAAAGGCGCACTAATAAATATCATAGGAAATAAAGATTTGGCTTTAAAGGAATCAACTAATGTTACTGGCCATATAGAAGAAAGAATCCATAAAAGTGCGGAGATAATCTGGGGAGTATCTTTAACAGATACTTCTCCAGATATATTGAAAGTTGTAATTGTTCTAACAGGAGTAGCATATCCCGAATTAGAAGATTATTTACCTTAGTTTATTTCTATTGGTGGTGCATTTGGCCTATCCTCTGGAACTGTAGGGATTAGAATATTTTGATCCATTAGTAATCTCACCACCTCGTCTATTATCTTCCCATTTTCTTCAATTTTGGCATCTGTTGATTCAGCCGGGGGTAGGTCGGGATCAACATAAATCCATCCTTTATTTCTAATACCAAATTGATCATATAGAAAACTTATATCGGAAGTTTTAGTTTTACCGTCATAAAAATCTATTACAGCTTCAAAAGGATAGTACTTATCCGTACCATAGTGTTTGTAAACATATGGACCTATAATAACTCCTATGATTATCCCATATTCCCCATCTCTTTTATAATCGTAAAGAACACATTCTTTGTAGAAATCCGTAGTAATTGGATACTCCCCTGCATTTATATATTCTTTTTTAAAATTAGAGAAATTTCTCCAAACTTGAGAGTCATATTTGTGTATTTTTTTTACTTCAAATCCTCCCTGTTTATCCAGATTCCAATATTCTTCACTCAATGTTCCAGAGGTGTATCGGTCCCATTTATCTAGTACTCCATCTTTTCCCTGATCCAAAAAGATTGATTTCTCAAAGGGATTTTGGAGAGTTATTGTTACATTTTCAGTTGTCATTTCATAACCAAAATCTGATTCGGTAACGATATCAATTAAAAATTTATTTTTTTCAAATATTTTTAGGAGTAAGTCTGCGAGATTAATGGCATCAGTTGAGGCCTGTGGAAAATTTATTTTCATAAAGTCCGATACTTTTAGGGGAAGTTTATTTAAGTAACTATTATATAATTCCTGTCTTTCTTTTGATTGGGCCTGAGTAGTAATTACATTAAGGATTATTTCATTTAAAGCTGTCTTTGTGAAGCTGTCTTTTGAAATTAAATTATTTAATATTGCAATATTTTGATCTTCAGGGAATCCCCTATATTTTAAATAATTTCTACAAAAATCAAGATTCTCAGGAGTTTTTAGGTCAGACGTTAATTCTCTGTCAGTTGAAGGATCGATAATTAACATATTGAAGTCATAATATCGTTTTGAACCCTTAAATGCAAGATCAATATAATAGAGATCTCCTACCTTTTTGATTTTACCCTCGTTAATTTTTTGAGTAATATATGATTCTCCGACTATACCTTTTGATTTTTCAAACTCTTCTATTGAAAGTCTAGCTTCATATTCTTCTAAACTAGTCGATTGACTGGTACAACCTGCAAAGAATATTGAGATTGTAATAATGACCAAAGTAAGATATGTTAAAATCTTAGTTATATTAATCACCCCAGAATATTAACAGAGAGGTTTTACTTGTGCTGTATAACTTATCAATCGAAGAAGCATTTATATAGTTTTCACTATTTCCAAATTCTGCAATTTCTCTTGGCCCAACATAGGAATATTTTATATTATAACTATCAATTATTGAATAATTTCCAGAATAAAGGGCTTTTATATCTTGGCTTCGCTTAATATAATCCCAACTACCTGACGCATAACCCCCTTCAACTGTTTTAAATCCCGATACTTTTCCAATGATAGGGGAAGTAAACCATGATGAAGCAACAGTGATATTACCGAACAATGAGTTATCTTTTAGATATACAAAAGCAGAACACTCTTCATTCCCAATCATAGGTTTGACTTTAGATACGTATTCTGCAGCAGGAAAGGATGAAATTATCATAACTCCAATAATAGCTGCAATAATTGCTTCTTTTTTTTTATCTTTAGCAAATTCAAATAATGCAAACGAAGAATAAAAAGCGATAGGATAAGCCAAAAATTCAAGGAAACGAAATGGAAGCAAGTCTAAGCTTGCAAGATAATTTCTTGAAAATACGAATGCTATAATTCCCCATGAAAGTAGCATTAAATCTTCATTCTTCCCTCTTAATAATAAAAACACAACACCCGGTAATGCTAGGGCCATAGTGATGTATCCAAGTTTTACAGGATAAAATGATAGTTTAAATATCCCTCCATAAGGAATGTTTGATGCGACACCATGCTTTAAAAGCTGAATGCCCCAGGGAATGGATATAATTATTGTAATTATAGTAAAAAAACAAAAGTTTTGGATTTTCGTTTCCTTATTGGTAAGATATAACAACAAGGTATACATTGCAATTGATAGATAGAAAACAATAAACGAAAGTCCATGTGTGTAGAAAACTGCAGAAGACAATACTCCAGATAGGAGTAGATATTTTTTTTCTTCAAATCCTAATAAGTACGTAAGAAAACCAAGGGGAATTAATATCAAGGCAACGGATTGTGGTGAAGCTATTATCCCTCTATCAAGGGATACGGGCATGACTAATACAAAAAAAGATGTTAGAAGACCTACTTTCTCACCATAAAATCTTCTTATAAATAAAAACGTTGAAATTGTGGACAGCGGAAACAGTATAGAGGGCATTAATCTTGCTGTGTCAGTAAGAGATAATCCAAATTGATTTAATAGTTTGTACAATCCTAATAAAATAATATGAAAAAGTGGGGGGTACGTATGGGGCCTTCCTTCTGGGCCAAAAGAAACAGGATCAAAGGTAAAAAATCCATTTGAAAAGTTTTCTACTATTCGCATATGATACCATATGTCCCAAGATAGGGGATAGCGAAATCTACTATATAACGGATATGTTTCGGATAATGAAAGTATAATTATTAAAGCAATTGGAATAATAAAATATTTTAAGTTCATTTTTTCAGGCAATGCCATCAGTATTTCAAATAGGCATCTTTTTATATACTTTAGCATGTATCTGAAATGAGGAGACATATATGAAAAAAAAGATTATTATTATGGGGGCGGCTGGAAGAGATTTTCATGATTTTAATACGTATTTCAGGGATAATTCCCAATATGAAGTTGTGTGTTTTACAGCAACACAGATACCAGATATAGAGGATAGGGTTTACCCTAAAGAACTTGCAGGTTCTTTATATCCAAACGGAATACCAATATATTCTGAAAGTAGATTAAGGGAATTAATTAAAAGATATAATGTGGATAAGGTATTCCTTTCTTACAGTGATATTTCTCATAATTATGTTATGGATAAAGCATCAATAGTTCTTTCAAGCTGTGCCGATTTCTCTATACTGGGGCCTAAATCTGTAATGCTAGTATCTAAGAAACCTGTCATAAGTATATGTGCAGTAAGAACTGGAAGTGGCAAAACACCAACAACAAAAAAAGTTCGAGATATACTAAAGAGTATGGGATTAAAAGTTGTTGTCGTTAGACATCCTATGCCGTACGGTAATCTCTTGAAGAGTGCAGTTCAAAGGTTTGAAACCTATGCAGATTTAGATAAAGCAGATTGTACAATTGAAGAGAGAGAAGAATATGAACCTCATATAGAAAACGGAACGGTTGTATTTGCTGGCGTTGACTATGAAAAAATATTAAGGGAAGCAGAAAAAGAAGCAGATGTGATTCTTTGGGACGGTGGAAACAATGATCTTCCATTTTTCAAACCAGATTTACATATAGTCATCGCAGATCCTTTGAGGGCAGGTCAAGAGCTTATATATCATCCTGGAGAAACAAACGCAATGATGGCAGATTTACTAATTATAAATAAAATTGACTCTGCAACTCAAGAACAAATCCAAACTATAAAAAGAAATATGCAAAAAATTAATAACTCGGCTACAATAATCGAGGCAAAATCTCCAGTTTCCGTCCAAGATCCAAAATTAATAGAGGGCAAACATGTATTAGTTGTTGAAGATGGGCCAACTTTAACTCATGGGAATATGAGTTTTGGTGCCGGAACAGTAGCAGCAAATAAATTCAAAGCTAAAGAAATAATTGATCCACGTCCATGGGCAATAGGGACTATAAAAGAAGTATTTGGTACGTTTCAGCAATTAGGCAACGTTTTACCTGCTATGGGTTACAATAAAGAGCAAATAGAGGAGCTTGAAACAACTATAAACAACATTCCGTGCGATTCCGTAATAGTAGGGACTCCAATTGATATAGGACAGCTTATGAATATAAATAAACCGCTAGTAAGGGTGAAGTATTCATTAGAAGAAATTGGGAACCCGAATCTTAACGATATTTTGACTTCCTTTAAAAAAGAAAGAGGGATTTAATCCTCAATAGAATCAATGACCTTTCTGCATTCTCTTAAAGACATTCCAAGTGCTGAAGATTCAGAAATAAGGGCGCTTATTTCGATTACATTGAATAATTCGTCTACAGTCGCACCAGCATTTATTGCATTTCGTATATGTACATCAAGACAAAAAGGTGTCTTTAATGCAGTGGCTGCAGCAACAGCAACTAGTTCTGCAGTTTTTGTGTCTAAAGCACTACCTCCCATTAAGTGAAGGACCCTCTTTGTTCTTGGAACAAAATATTCCTCTTCTTTTGAGATTTCTTGAGTCACAAATGGTATTTCCCCATATTTATCTTTAATTTTTTGTAGTAATTCTTCTTTCATTTTCTATCTCCTTTAATCTTCTAAGACCTACTGCAAGTGAAGAAGACTCACTCATCAAAGCAGCTATTAAAATAACATGAAATACTTCTTCTTCTGTAGCACCAAAAGTAAGTGCCTGTTTAATATGAAATGCAAGGCAATGACTGCCATTATTTCCCACGGCACCAGCTATTGCAAAAAGTTCAGTTTCTTTTGGTGTGAATACTTTATTTGAACCCATAAGATGAAAAAGCTTTTGGACTGAAGTGGTGAAATCCTTTTCATCTTTCGATATTTCATTAAGTATAAAGGGTACCTCTCCATAAAAATCCTCTATTTTCTTTAGAGTTTTTTCAACATTTATTGTCATAAACACACCTTTAATCGTCAAAAATAAACTTCTTTAAATATTTTTGCTAAACAATAAAAAAAATGGAATTTTAATTTTATTATCGGATAAAGATTTAATCCTCTGACGATTCCAATAATCTATCAAGTTCTCCATAAAATCCCATTTTTCGAGGCCCAAACATTAATCTTTTAAAAAGATCCATATCATTTCCTTCCATAACTATAGTTATTACTCCTGCAATTCCACTCTTTGTATCTTTTTCTGAAACAACAAATTGAAGACTACTAACGTCAGTCTTCCAAGTATATATTTCATAAACACGTTCTATATTTTCTTTATCTAGTTTTATTATTGCTTTCATAAATTGAAGTAGGGTTCTTTTTTTAAAAACATTATTCTTTTAATTAAACGTTAACTACACAATTCTTTAGTAAAAATAGATATATACTCTTGATTTAAATCGACTTTATGGAAGAAATTAGATTTAGGCCAATAGGTGTTGTACATTCTCCTTTTAAAGAACCATTTAGTGGAGCACCAAAAACTCCCTCTGAAAGGAGGGATTATCAAGGAACGATTGAAATTTATCCTGAGTTCAAAGATGGACTAAGAGATCTTGATGGATTTTCACACATCATAGTTATTTTCTACTTTCATAAAGCGAAATATTCGGGCCTTATTGTAAAACCCTATCTCGATGATAACTATAAAGGGGTATTTGCTACAAGATTCCCAAACAGGCCAAATTTAGTTGGATCCTCAGTTGTCCAGCTATTGGAAATTAATGGGAACATATTAAATATTAAAGGATTAGACATGATTGAAGGGTCTCCTGTCATTGACATCAAGCCATATATTCCTGAATTTAAATCAGATGATAAGATAAGAATTGGATGGCTTGAAGGAAAGGTTTAGTTTAAATTAACTTTAATATAGCACTATAGCCGTTCTTTGATTATAAAGACGGATTATTTTTATTTATACATGCATAGTTCTTCTTATTTTTGGAACATATTTCTATAGGATTTAAGACAACAATTATTATTCTCCAAACGCTTTGATTATTTTTTATAATAAACTATGCCAATAAAATAAAAAATAAAATATTCATTAAAAATCAGAAACACACTACTTTATCGCTCTCCACTACGATATCATAGACATCCTTCATTGTGGATAGAGGACACATTTCAGAAGCTTTCTGATTTCTAGACTTAATGCATGTTCCACATGCTAATATTTTCCCCCCGTTGGAAAGGAATTTTTCTGCTTGCTCAATAGTGTTGAATCTTACATTTGAGATTTTTTCATATTCAACTCCTTTTCCCATTAAAAAAATTTTAGTTTCATCTCTCTGTTCAAGACAGAAAATTCCAAAACGAAATGCATTCCAACATTTCTCTTCATCGTTATCTGAAATTATTATTCCAATTTTCATTATACCGCCCTATCAATAACAACAAATATACTCTCCTATGCTTAAATATATTTCTTATAAAATGTTAAGGTAAAATAACGCCATAAGTGAAGGTGCATTAATATAAATTCATTTTGTGAGCTTTTTGCTTTACTTAAAAACAACATCTTGACTGAAAGTCTCCTTCTTTTAAACAAATATAGTTCAAAGAAATTATGTAAAAAACTACAACAGTTAGTACAAAAGAATGAACAAGCTAGATTTGGTGTAATTTGGCCAAATTATGCAATAAAACAACTATTCTCCAATTATTTTTACCAAGACTCTCTTTTTTCTCTGACCATCAAATTCTCCATAATATATCTCTTCCCAAGGTCCAAAATCAAATTTTCCACCAGTAATAGATATTACAACTTCGCGCCCCATAAACTGTCTTTTAATATGAGCATCTCCATTTGTTTCTCCTGTTTTATTATGTTTATAAATTCCAGGATTGGATGGAATATTTTTTTCAAGCCAATCTATAAAATCTTGATGTAAACCACTTTCTGCATCATTAATGAAAACACTTGCAGTAATATGCATGGCATTCACAAGACATAATCCTTCATTTACTCCACTTTCTCTTAATACATCTTCAACTTTAGAAGTTATATTAACAAACTCAACTTTATTTTTTGTATTAAACCATAATTCTTTCTTATAACTCTTCATATATTGAATTAAAAAAGGCTATTTAAATTTTTTATTATTAAAGTTTTAAAAGAATTATTAATTAAGGAAGTAATCTCAATAACAATATATGTTTAACAAAAATAGCACTATCTTTTAGTTATCTTTTTGAAGATATATTATCTCTTTTATTGTATTATACTTAGAGAATGTTGATAGATACGCTTACTATTTATTACTTCATCTAACTATTAAAACTGATGCAGTGGCATTGTGTAATACTTTTTCTGAAACACTGCCTAAGAAAATTCTATCTAATGCCGATATACCTTTTGCTCCCATTACAATTAAGTCTTCTTTTTTAGATATATTAATAATCTCTTCATCAGGACGTCCCTCAAGTAATTTTTTAGTAATTTTTAATCCAGACTTTGATGCCATCTCCTCTATTTCGTCTAATAAAATGGAGCCTTCTCTTTTCATTTTTTTTCTGATTTCTTTAATCTCAGTATCATCTGTATAGATTACCGGCGAATATGGTGGTCCTACATAAGCACTAATTGGCACATGAACAACATATATCGCAATTAACTCAACATTCATAATCTTTGCAAGATAAATTGCTTTTCTTGCTGACCTCTTTGATGTTTCGGAACCGTCAACAGGAGTTATTACTCTTTCAAATTCCTTTTCCATATACCTAATATATGAATTTATAATTTATATATTTTACCTAATGAAGGGCATTAATATGAAAAATTTTAAATATTCCTTATATTTAAGAAATACATGAATAAAATTAACTTTTCTATGCCAGTAATATTTGTTGAGGATATCAAAGTTTCAAGGGAATTTTACCAAAATATCTTTTCTCTTGAAGTAGGAGAGGATTTTGGAGAAAATGTTGTATTTAAAAAAGCGTTTTCAATTTGGCAGAAAACTTGTGCAAATAAAATAATTTTTGATAAAAATATTATTAATGAAAGAAAAGAAATTAATAATAATATCGAACTTTATTTTGAGACAATTGATATTAAATCAATTTGGGAAAAAATATCTTCATCAAATGTCGAGATTATCCACTCAGTCAAAGAAGCGGCTTGGGGCCAGAGAGTATTTAGATTCTATGATCCTGACAAATTTATTATAGAAGTTGCAGAACCAATGAGTAAAGTAATTAAAAGACTTAGTAATTTGGGATTTTCTGAGGAATACATTTCTACAAAAACACAAATATCTTTAGACTTAGTCAAAAAGATCTTATTGGGAATCTAAATTATAAATCTTAGGCTTCAAAGAAGTTGTTTCATTTAACTTCCTCAATGAGAATATTAAAAACATCATACTCGTAGTCAGGATTTATTTTGTTATAATTTAGATTTTTTTTGCATAAGTTTTATTGCAAAAATTGCACTTGTAGAATTTTACATAGTCCCCTCGATATTCACCTTCTTTTGTAAAATCTAATACATTTCCACAATCTTTACAATATCTTGATTCCTCTTGGTAATTGGGTTCATTTTGTATATCAGTTGATACAATTTCATCGGAGTGCTTATGGATCATTCTTTTTTTAAGGACATCAAACTCATCTTCAGTAATTACTCCACTTTTTCTTAATTCGTTTAATCTTTCAAGATTTGAGATAATCTCTTCAGTTGTTATTTCATCCTTATTCTTAAGACTATTAGTGTCTTCTATTTCTTTTTTAAATTCCAATCCGGCCGTTGAATCAAAACTTTTGTCAAGATTAAAATTACCATAAACTCCATTTTGAATAAGTCTTACCACCATTTCTGCATCTTCATGCGGGAGACCTGAAATAATGACTTCATCTGATTCAAATCTACTATTTAGAAAAACTTCAGTTGAAAGAACTCCTTTTTTCATTCTGACATTTGATATGTCCTTAAAATGGTAATCATTCACAAATTTTTTTAATCCTAAAAAACTAGGATCCCTAAAGATTATTCGATAATTTGTGATATATAGTTTTGCTGGTGTGGTAAGTGATCCTCCTTTCCTAACTCTAGATTGTTGTGCAAAATATAGAACTTCTTCATTTGGAATCAAAATATTTTTAATATCTTTTTCAATCTTAATTCTATCCATATACTCGATTGTTATGAGAAGGATCGATTTAAAAACATTTTTAATGTATCGCTAATTGAATATTAATTTTTATAGTATGCCCTCGCTCAAGCAAAGAAACTTCTCTTAATCTGCTTAAGGCGATGTTAATAATTATAATAAAGAAATATTTGTTAGGGATTACATTTTGAATTGATATAAATATAAAAATTCTAATGACGAATATGGGCAGCATTTTAACTCTGTTTTATTAAAAAAACTAATTAATCGACTAACATCATTTAATCTTTTTGGAATAATAATTTAAATTATATGCATAGTATTATAAAACAATTTTTGTTAGAAGTAGGATTCTAACAATAAAATAAAGAAAAAACTAGAAACAATAAATAATTAATAACAGATAATTTTAAATAATCTAAGAATCATATTAGTTGTTGCACAGGTCGAAACTTCGCTGAATAATGTTGAAGTAATTCCATTGTAATTGCTTAGTTTTATTATACAAGAAGACGTAAAAAATCTTTTTGTAAAAAACTTGTAATTCATTTGGAACTATGCTCTAGTCATGGTCAAATCCTTAATCAAACACTGCGTTTGAAGGATGGAAGAAGTATGCTTCATGCTTCTTTCTTTTGTCTCCTTGGATTTAGATTGTTTCGAGACGTCGAAACAAACTAGGGTCTTCAAATACTCAAGTGAAGCGACAAACTGTGCATTTCTTTTTTATTAACTACAATTAGCATCTTATCTAAAACTATTCGTATCAGAAATAGCATTAAAAAAAAAGAAATATATCCTATATTAAAAAATTTTATGATAGCAATGAAAGTTTAATTTTTAATATAAATCCTTTTAATTAATACCGGCTCTTTTGGAACATCATCATGATATCCTTTAGAAGCTGTTGGGACTTCTTTAATTTCATCAATTACTTCTATTCCTTTAACAACTTTACCAAAGACGGCATATCCAAATCCTTGAGGCGTATTATCAACATGATCTAAGAAATAATTATCTGCAACATTTATAAAAAATTGAGAAGTAGCACTATCGATTATACTAGTTCTTGCCATTGCAATAGTATACCTAGTATTTTTAAGTCCATTTGTCGCTTCATTTTTTATTGGCGCTTTAGTCAATTTCTCACTCATTTTTGGATCTAGACCCCCTCCTTGGATCATGAAATTATTAATTACTCTGTGAAAGATTAGACCGTCATAAAATCCATCTTTTACATATCCTAAGAAATTTTCAACTGTGATTGGCGCCTTATCTATATATAATTCAATTTCGAAATCCCCAAGAGATGTTTCAATAATAACTGTGTTTGACATATTATCACTCATGAAAGTTATATAGATCCAATTTAAAAATATGATGGAAAAATAGAGAAAATGGTAAGGTAAGATACTAGAAAACATTGATCGATATAACGAAATAAATTATAGAGACTATAGCTTGTAATTATTTATTTTCTATTAAAATAAAAATATATAATAATTTTCAAAGATAATTATCCTCTTAATCACATTTGAATAAAATCCAATTTTTTTCTTGATCTTTTAACTTTATAAGACAATATTTTCCTTTAAGTTTGGAGCCTTTGAGATTAATAATTATTTTATTATTTTGATTTTCAATTAGTGTAAACTTACCTTTATCCCATATATCAACTTTGCCCGCACCATAGCTTCCTTTTGGAATTATACCTTCAAAATCTGCATAATCTAAAGGATGGTCCTCAGTGAGAATTGCAAGTCTTTTAATACCTTTATCTGTTGGAGGAGTTTTTGGTATTGCCCATGACTTTAATGCATTTCCAATTTCTAATCTGAAATCAAAATGGAGGGTAGTTGCGTAATGTTTTTGAATTACAAAAATACTCTCTTTTTCTGGCATTTGATCACCAAATAATCATTGATATAGTTATATGTATTTGGAGAATTATATTTATTAAGTTTAATCAAGAAAATAATAATATGAAAATCAAAATCTTTGCTACTGGAGGAACATTTGATAAAGAATACGATGAGATTAAAGGAGAGTTATCCTTCAGAGATACTCATTTGCTTGAAATGTTGAATATTGGAAGAAGCAGAATTTCAGTTGATATCAGGACATTGATGATGGTCGATAGCCTTGATATGACAGAGAATAATAGAGAAATAATTCTTAAAAATTGTAATAATTCAGAAGAAGAACGGATACTAATAATACATGGAACGGATACAATGATCGAAACAGCTGGATTACTTGCAAGAGATAATATAAATAAAACAATAGTCATAACAGGGGCAATGATTCCATATAAATTTGATAATTCAGATAGTTTGTTTAATTTAGGGAGTGCACTTGCTTTTGTCCAGATGCTACCTCATGGGGTGTATATTGTGATGAATGGGAGATACTTCAACTGGAACAAGGTGGTAAAAAATAGAGAACTTGGAGAATTTGAAGAGATTATTCACTGTTAAAAGTTAATATTGGAAACTTTTATAATCTGTTAGAACTTTTTAAAATATAGGTGAGTTTTTGATTAATTTATCAAAATTTGATTTCAAAAAATATCGTTTATTGATTTTTCTAGTTATAGGGATAGGTTATCTTCTAGTGTTTTTTCATAGAGTGGCTCCTGCAGTTGTTGCAATAGATATGATGTCTGATTTAAATGCAGGCGCAGTATTGATAGGATTCTTAGCTTCAGGATACTTTTATCCATATGCCATAATGCAACTTCCTACGGGAATATTGTCTGATACTTGGGGTGCTAGAAAAACTATAACTCTATTTTTCCTAATAGCCTCAATTGGCTCTGTTGTCCTTGGGTTATCTATGAGTATCACCTCTGCCATAATCGGAAGAGTATTGGTCGGATTTGGTGTTTCAACATTGTATGTATGCGCATTAAAAATATATTCTCAATGGTATAGGGAAGACGAATTTGCAACTATGACTGGATTTTTAATAGCCATAGGTGGCATTGGTCTCTTAATATCTACAGTCCCCCTTGCAATAATGTCTAATCTTGTGGGGTGGAGAATTCCATTCATCCTTACAGGAGGGATAACATTGGTAATAGGATTACTTGTTTGGATTTTCGTAAGAAACTCTCCTGTAGATATAGGAATGCCTCCTGTTGTCAATAATAATTCTTCTAATCCTCATGATCCACTTAGCGTAACAAAAAATAATCAGCCTAAATCCCAAAAGGTATCTATAATCGATAATTCTTTTAAGATATTACGCTTGAAATATTTTTGGCCCGTATCAATCTGGATTTTCTGTACTATGGGGATATATCTTGCTTTTAGTGGTCTTTGGGGAGGGCCTTATTTAATCCAGATTTATAAGATGACAAAAGTAGAGGCCAGTAGAGTTTTATCAATGATTGCTATTGGTATGATATTTGGGGGCCCTATTATTGGATTTTTTTCTGACAAGGTACTAAAAAGAAGGAAGATAGTGGTAAATGTATCTAGTGGAATACTGCTTGCTACGATGATATTTCTTTTTTCATTTACCTCAAATATTCCAATTTTTGGACTATATCTAATCTGTTTAGGAATTGGGATTTTTTCAGTTGGCACTGTATCAGTAGGATACGCATTGGTAAAGGATCTTTTTCCTATTGAGATTGCTGGAACTGCTACTGGCATAGCTAATTTTTTCCCGTTTTTAATGGGAGCTTTATACCAACCTTTAATGGGGTATATATTAGAATTAAATGGCAAAGTCGGCGATTCTTATACTACAATCGGATACCACAATGCTTTTTTAGTTCTATTGATCTCATCAATAATTGCCTGCATTGCTAGCTTCTTTATAAAAGAAAACAACAATAAACTAGTAAGAAATGCTTAGATGACATGTGTCCTGATTTCCATCATTTTTTATTTCAATTAATATCTTAGTTGATTTGAAAAGAGTGTATAAGATGTAATAAACTAAACAAATATTGGATAATCTAAACGAATCTATAATTAGGGCTATTAAAATTTTGATAAAAAGCAAAACAAATAAATCGGCTTTTTAAAAATAAGAAAAATAAAATTACAATACATTTCAATTTTTTTTATATTTTTTTATGATTTTTTTCTAAGAGGAAATGTTTATATGTATGAATATTAAACATAATAATATGTCCAAAAAAATATTGGTTGTAGAAGATGAAATCGAGCTACTCGATTTTTATGATAAAATGCTAACTGCAGAAGAGTATATTGTTTACAAATCAGAAACTGGTAAGAAGGCCATTGATATTTTCGATAAAGAGGATCCAAAAATAATAATCATGGACATTAAACTTCCTGACATTTCAGGCATTGAAGTAACTCGATATATAAAAGAAAAATCCCCAGATGCAATCATTATAGCTGTTTCGGCATATGGAGAAAGATTAAAAGATGCTGTAAATGCAGGAGCATATACCTTAGTCCAGAAGCCTTTTTTACAGAAAGAATTAATATCCCTAATAAAAGATCTAACTCAATCTTCTGAAACAATAAAAGATGAAGCTATTGATGTCAGTTTTACAAAAAAAAGGGTGCCATCTTCTCTAACAAGAGTGGCGTTTGACGCCGTTATAACAAATATGGGGGAAGGATCGCTTAGGATATTATTAAAAAGGACTAACTTAGATAGGTATATTGGTAATTTACCTCCTCATGACGATTCACCTTCTATTACTGTAGATGAATACATTATACTTATACAAAATATCTTCGATATTTTCGGACAAAAGGGGGCAAAAGCAATTCTTTACATTTGTGGAAAAGAAGGATTCAAAAATTCTCTAAAAAATAATCCTGCTCTATTTGGAGTAGCAGGTGTGGCGTTAAAATTTATGCCCGATGAAAAAAAGAAGAAATTTATTCTAGAAAAAGTACTTAAAAAACTTGAAGAAATTTTTGGAAATGTCCATATACTCGAAGAAGATCAAAGTTATTTCTACATCAAATTACCTGAGTGCCCATACTGTAAAGGGCAAAAATCTGATTCCCCCATTTGTTACACCCCAATAGGTTTCTATGAAGAAGTAATCAAATGGGCAACAGGAAAATCAGAAAAAGTAGAACAAATTCAATGTATTGCAATGGGGCATGAAAACTGTGTATTCAAAATCCTGAAATAATGTCATATCTTTTGCATAAATTTTTTATTTAAATAGAATATTAATCTATAGAAAATACTCAAGAAAAATATGAATTCTTTTTTCTGTCTATAGTATTTTTAATTTATATATATTTATCAATTGAAACACCACAATAGCAATGACATGTATATCGTTAAGTAAAAATATATTAAGTTTGATTTTGAGTGAATTAGATAAATATATAAAATAACTTTCAAAATTATTGACATGGCAAAAAAGAAATATATCAATAAGATAGAATCTAAAAATAGGATAAAAATACCTTATGAGAATTATTTTATTAGCCTATTTTTAGCTGTTTCCCTATCTATTGGTGCTTATCTTAGGAGTTGGTCCTTAAGATTTGGTATAATGATGAGTTACGATACATACTATTTTCTAAGAGAAGCTTCTTATTATCTAAGGGGTAGTTTGCCTAACATTGATCCAATGGCACCAACTGTAGTGAGATACTTCTTAGATGAGGATGTGCAAGGAGTTCCTATTTTAACATCATTTATTTCTAAAATTACCGGAATAGAACTCTTAAAAGTTCATATGGGATTACCAATCGTTTTAGGACTTGCTAGTTCTATGATTACCTTTTTTATAGTATTATTTGTTTGGAAAAATAAGTACCTTGCAGCTATATCTTCATTCTTTTTAGCAATCATACCTGCTTTTATCTATAGGACAACAGGAGGATTTATGGAGAAAGACACATTAGGAGCTCCATTCTTCCTAATATGCCTCTTACTTGCTGTTTTGATTATTAAAGAAAAGAAGATTAAAATTATGGGACTTTATGGAGTTTTATTGATTTTAACAATTTATCTTTATGCGAATTCTTACGGTAATTTCTTTTTTATTCCAATAATAATTGGGATTTATGCTATCTTACAACCACTTGTGGCAGCCGAAGAAAAAAATAAATCACTAACACTAAAAGATAAGATAAAAGGAGATGTATCGACATGGGCGCTTCTTTTATCTGGGGCTATTGGCCTTGTGTTGGCCTTAGTTTTTATTACTCCTTACCAAAATGATCAACTTAGAATTGAACTTTCAATGATGGGCCTTATTTTTGGGGCATTGATGCATTTAACTAGGGCATTTGTTAAAAATAAAAAATATTATTTTGGAACATTAGTTGCTTGGACAGTTCTTTTATTAGCGGCAGCATACTTTGTCCTTGGATATAACATAATATCATTTTTATTATTATCAGATGTGCATGGAATATCCGGACAAGGGCAAGTAATGACATTTATAGATATAGTCGATAAGTTTTTTATATTTCCAATATTTGCTGCTATTGGAACAGTATATGTTTTATACCAAATAAAAAATGGAATCAGGCCTAATGAAAACCTACTATTTATGGGATCTTTTTTATTTACTGCTTTTATGGCATATCAAATGTTAAGAAACGCCTTTTTCTTTGCAATTCCTTTGGCAATATTCGCAGCCTTAGGCATTATTGGAATCTTTGAATTTTTTCAAAAATATTTAAGTTCAAAGAAGGCATTAGCATTTACCTCCATAATACTCATTATATTTGGTGGTGCTTCAATATACAATTCAAATGGCTATAAAACTAGCTTAACGCCACATCTTACAGATTACTGGCTCACAGCTTTGATTTGGTTGGATGATAATACTCCCCAAGAAGAAGTAGTATGTAATTGGTGGGATTATGGATATTGGATACAGACAGTTGGGAATAGACGAACTATATCAGATGGAATGAGAACTGGTATGGGACCATGGATTAGAGGATATTCAGAATTGCTTGCATCATTAGATTCAAACGCAATTCCAAAATTGATTTCTATGGAAGAAGAAGCCTACAAACAAACTGGTAACAGATTTACAATAAATCATATTATAGTTGATCAAAGTCTTCTAATAAAAACAGGCGTCCTTAATTCAGTAATACAAAGAAACGTCTTTAATACAGCATATTTTTATTTTAAAGGAATTTCTAAAAAAGGATCTGTGACTACGTATATATATGAAAGTGGGGACACTAGGCTTTATCTTGTAACAGATGATAAAGTAACTTACTGCTACATAGAACAAGGGAATCAAAGATATGGAGTTTCAAATTTTATTGTCGAAAATCCAAAAGGACAAAACTTTGTATATGAGAATATACAATACGATCTTCAATCAATTACACAGATAATATATCTAAATCCTCAAAATGCTATTATGATCCAACCCTCATTAAAAGACACATTATTTGCTAAACTAATAGTGTACGAAACAGGTCTTAAGAACTTCAAACTTGAGTATGACAATGGCTATGTGAAAATTTACAAAATATTAAGATAGTTATTTTTATATTTCTTGTGAAGACTAGGGATTTAATTATTTTTGTCTACGTTCAAATGGAATTAGGCGCTAATTTTTTATAATAGTCACATAGGCTCCACGAAAGTATTCAAAAAGACAGCGGAGACGTTAAGTTCTTTCGACATTAAAGTAAAAGCGTTTGCCTTGACAAATCTACAGTTCCATAATACGTTGGCAAGTTTCAAGATCCCGAGGTATACATACTACCTAAGGAAAACTGCAAAATCAAGAGGTTGCAAAAATGGAAAAGTGCTTTGTATTATTTCTGAAGCAAAAGAAATATTAAAAAAATTATAATAATATTTTTTTTATTCCAAATTTTGATAAAAGCCTTTTAATTCCCTAAAAACCATGATGGGGCATTAGTTTTACAAAATAGTGCCCCGTACGGACCGAAAAAATTAAGTCGAATGCCCTAGGACAAACGACTTATACAAACTTTTGATTCCATTATGTATGAGCATCTATAATGAGAAAAGGCTTTTTGAGCGAGAGATATGCCTGATAGAAAATTCTTCAATGAATGAAGAGAACAAAAAAATTATTCTTGAATACAAAAGCTATCTTATAGCCACAAGAATCGGCATCCTCCGGACGGTCCGTTATATCATGGTGCTGAGGCTGATATCTGAGAAATTTAATAATAAGACATTTTCTGACTGGACCAAAAAGGACGTAATTGAAGTTTTGGAGAAAATTGAAATCGCTGAATACTCGCCGCACACAAAAAGGGAGTACGACAAGACCCTGAAGAAGTTCTTCAAGTGGCACAAGGGGAAGGACTGGGAGGGGCTTGAGTGCATCAAAGGGAACCGAAAGATTGACAGAAAGCCCGACATTCTGTCCAAGGATGAAGTATTGGCCGTGATTAAGGCCGCAAGGCACCCTAGGAATAGGGCCATGGTAGCACTCCTTTACGAGGGGGGATTTAGGATAGGTGAGCTTGCTTCGATTAAATGCAAGGACATTGAGTTCAACAGTTATGGGGGCAAGGTGAAGGTGAGGGGCAAGACAGGCGAGAGACTGGTGCCTTTTGTAATGTCGGAGTCCTACCTGAAGGTATGGATGAGCATGCACCCGGCGCCAGAAGAGGATAAGCCCCTCTTCGTCGGCCTCTGCACCAAGAGTTATGGCAACTCGCTCTCCTACACAATGTATAGAAACATCGTGAAAAGAGCGGTCGCTGGAGCAGGAATCAAAAAGAGGATCACCCCCCATACGTTCAGGCACTCCAGAGCGACGCATCTGGCATCAACACTGACCGAATCCGAAATGTGCCATTACCTCGGCTGGGAGATTGGTTCGGACATGCCCAAGATATACGTTCACCTCTCGGGCAGGGACATTGACAATGCGATATACAATAAGGTCTATGGCCTTAAAACTGAGGACAGCAAGCATCAGAACAATATCAGACCGGTAGAATGCCCCAGATGCAAGGAGAGCTGCGGGCCCACTTCGGAATACTGCTATAGGTGTGGGATGCCGCTTAAGGAAGAGAAAGTATTCGAAATAGAAAAGGAAGAAAACAGCCTCAAAAAATTCTTCTATAAGGCCGCAGAAGAAAACATCGATTTAATAAGAGAGTTCAACAAGGCTTTAGAATTCATTGAGATCATTAAAAACGATGCAGAGATACAAGAAAGCTTGGAAGATGAAAGGAGAAGGAGGGGCCAACCTAAAACTTAGAAAATTATTTTATTTTTTTAATGGAACTAATCCTTATTAAAAGATAGGGCCAGTTTGTTTAATGGGATCTGGCCCTAAAAATACTAAATACTATTTTGCTCTAGGATTTGCATAATATACCTGGCCCTAAAATTAGGCCATGGGCAACAATCTAGCGCAGACAAGGCTTGATTTTTTCTATAGGATTCAGGTCCAGAAGACCATACCTGAGTATGTTAGCATCAGGAGGATGAAGGTGCATGACAAGCGCATAAGGGTAGCATCCACAAGAAACGATTGTGAAAGCATAACATGCCCCCACATCAAAAGATCGCATGTCAGTAGATCATTCTCATACATCAGGTGCAGCTATTCTGGTAATTCCAAAAAGCAGAGCCCAGGCCCATGTCACATCTGCCCTATGAAAAAGATTAGAAACATTTGGATCCCAGTTAGAACAGAGTGTCGGGACAAGGAGTGGAAAGTGATGCCAAGCAACAGATTCTGGAACTGGAAGAAAGAATAGTTGTTTTTAGGGCCAAATATAAAATGGAAAGAATGATTTTCCATATTTTTCATATTTTTTCCATATTCTTATATATATGGAAAACAATTAATTTTTGATTGAATGGGGAAATGCAATTATTTGTTGGGACTTATTTTATTATTCATCCTATTAATCACTCCAATATCGATAATTTGTGCCCAAGAGCTTTGGAGCTATGACCCAGACAAGGAAGTAGAGCTTTCTAGATATTGGACAGTTTCAGCAATAACTATATCCGATGATAATAAATTCATTGCTGTAGGGCTGTATAGGCATTATTATATTTCTTCGGATTGTTTTTACATTGAAGATTTTGAGACTAAACAAAAATGCCATATAGAAGAATCAAAGGTATTATTGTTTGATATTTCAGGGAGATTATTATGGGAATACAAAACAAAAAACAAAATTGAAGGCATCCAATTTAGTACAAATTCCAAATATCTAATTCTGAATAACAGTCGATCATACGGAACATATACAGAACCACAAGATAAAATATACCTATTTAGCACTGAAGGAGAATTACTATGGGTTTATGATGGGGCCCACAATGGGAGGATAGGTTCCGATAATATAGTATTATTTCATTATGACTTTCCTAATTATGAAAATCGCAAGACTCTACTTGTAAATATAGAGAAAGAAATTATCAAAGAGTATCCCGATATTGGGATTTATTCTGCAAATAGAGATTTGTCAAAAGTGTTATTTACAAATTTAAGAGGCTTTGAAAATCCTCAAGTGACCCCTGAGTACATAGGTGTAATGAGTAAAAGCGGAACAGTCCTTTGGAAAAAGGCTATCAGAATAGATGGATTCACACGTCCAAACGAGCAGTTCATATCTGATGACGGGAACAGAGTTGTAATATTAGAAGAGCCTTCAAAAGTCAGTGGCCCCCGTATTATATATTTCGTAGATAGCAAAGGGAATGTCACTTCGACTTATATTATTAATGATTTTTTATTACCAAAGCTTGACTCTTCAAGTGACGGGAAATATTCTATATTGGGGTATCAAACAAATATAAAAGCACAGGGGCATAATATAAATAACCCAGATACATGGAAGTATAATACAAAGTTTATCTTATTCAATGATTCGGGAAACATAATCTGGGAGTCTAACATAGAGAGCAATAGTGGGCCTTGGTCGATTAATTTATGTAATAACAAACTATACATATTATTCAGCATTTATATGAATTCCAGTACCAATCCTTATCTGGCCATTATGGATAGGAATACTGGGGAAATTATAAACATGCTTGATTTGGATACTAGAGATATTTGTGTATCCCCTGATGATACCTATACGGTTCTTGTAAGAGACATTAACAAAATATACTTATACCAAACTGATGAATTGATAAATATGGGGGATAATAAAACAGAAACTATAGATGAAACTAAATCTAGTTATCCCAATCAGCTAGTGTATGTTGTTGCCATTGTCCTAGTATTGCTCGGAATATATTATAATGAAAGGAAAAGGTAATGTGCTCGTTAATAGAAATTTGATTAAGATTCTCTATTAAACGATCCTTTAGCATGCTAAGCTTCCATTAAAAGATAGGGCCAGTTTGTTTAATGGGATTTGAAATTAAAATTAGAGACAAATATAAAATGGAAAATAATAATTTTTCCCTATTTTTTTCCATATTCTTATATATAGGGAAAGTAAAGAGTATTGTCATGAGTTGATTTCTATGAGGGGTCATTTCTGTAGAGGGTGTGGGAAAAAATTAGAGGCTGATTGGAAGGCATGCCCATATTGCAAAATTGACATAATGGAAGAATGCAGCAACTGTGGTAAGGGTGTAGATATTAATTGGCATTCTTGCCCTTTCTGCGGATCTCAAATCCATAAAACTACAATTGAAGAACATAAGACACATGTGCACAGTGATGAGAAAAAGTCTAATTTGCCAATAACAAAGTGGCGAAAGGTGTCCAGTGAAACACACCCTATTCATAATATTAAGAAGAAAATAGCTGCAGTTGTTTTCCCAATGACGTCTAATGCTGACAAATACTATACCGAAGGAGTTGCACTTAGCGAACTAGGTAAATACTCTGAAGCCATAACTTGCTACGACAAGGCGATTGCAATAGATCCAAATTATGTTGAAGCATGGAATAACAAAGGTAATGCGCTTTACATGCTAGGCAAATACTCTGAAGCTATAACTTGTTTTGACAAAGTGATTGAAATAGATCCCAACAATGATGTTGCATGGACCAACAAAGGTAGTACGCTTCACGAACTAGGTAAATACTCTGAAGCGATAACTTGCTACGACAAGGCGATTGCAATAGATCCGAACAATGATGTTGCATGGAATAACAAAGGTAATGCGCTTTACATGCTAGGCAAATACTCTGAAGCTATAACTTGTTTTGACAAAGTGATTGAAATAGATCCCAACAATGATTCCGCATGGAACAACAAAGGGAATGCGCTTAACACATTAGGTATATGCTCTGAAGCGATAACTTGTTTTGACAAAGCGATTGCAATAGATCCTAACGATTTTGCTGCATGGGCCAACAAAGGTAGTGCGTTTCACAGATTAGGTAAATACTCTGAAGCTATAACTTGTTTTGACAAAGTGATTGAAATAGATCCCAACGATGCGAAAGTATGGATCTACAAAGGTAGTGCACTTAACGAACTAGGTAAATGCTCTGAAGCGATAACTTGTTTTAACAAAGCGATTAAAGTAGACCCTAACAATGTTGCTGCATGGGACAACAAAGGTAATGCGCTTTACATGCTAGGCAAATACTCTGAAGCTATAACTTGTTTTGACAAAGTGATTGAAATAGATCCCAACAATGATGTTGCATGGACCAACAAAGGTAGTACGCTTCACGAACTAGGTAAATACTCTGAAGCCATAACTTGTTTTGACAGAGCGATTGCAATAGACCCTAACAATGATGTTGCATGGACCAACAAAGGTTTTGCACTTGCACTGCAAAAGAAATACTCTGAAGCCATAACTTGCTACGACAAGGCGATTGCAATAAATCCAAAGTTTGCATTGGCATGGGGTAACAAATGTGATGCACTTCAAAAGCAAGGCAGATGGAACGAAGCCGAAGAATGCTTCAACAAGGCAAAAAAGCTTGGATACACCGAATAATTATTTTATTTTCATTTTATTCAAAATCTTAAGGACAATCTTTTTAAACACCAATGTATAATATTGGACATCGAGGACTTTAGATGTCCGACATACAGGTTTTTGAGGTCCTTGCAAAGATCCTCCCATACCTTGTATCGCTTGGTATAGGGGCTTAAAATTAAGGACAAAAGAAAGGAAAAATGATTTTAAATTATTTCTTATAGTATTTGGTAATAGTAGCTACCTCTGATGTTTCTTTGTTATCTCATTTCTTGCATCCTTGTAAATGCTCATTATTCCTTCAATTGAACGAGAATTAAAGTTAAATACATTCTTTAGTTTAGCGATAAGGATCCACAAGCAGATTATTCCTAGTCTTTTCTTAGTCAACGTAATAAGTTTATTGCTTGTGTTTATACCAGTATTTGTAAATAATGTAAATTAATGTGAATTTTCTATCTGCTCTGCACATCCAAATACCTCTTTCCATCTCCATTGTATAGAACTTTTAAGAGACAAACTCAACGACAAAATCAGTATTTCCTAAATCAATTACCTTAATATTCTGATTACCCATTATTTCAGACAAATCATCTACTATGAATTTTTTTTAATCTAATCAATCTTATAACGGTCTCATCGCCAATTTTTCTTGTTTCATAGATGTCCAATTAATTCACCCAGTAACTCTAATACTAACTATTATAAAATCATAATGAAGATGAATTTGGGTTATGCGTCATTCTTAAAAACAGAAATTCAGAGCGAAATATATGGGAAAGGAATCTATGTCTGATAAGCCACAAATGAAATTTTGCTACAAATGCCGGCATTAATATCAAGATCTGCTTGAGATTAATGTTTGTCCTTGCGATATTAATTACCCCGCTAATATGGAAAAAAGGGTATATGGCGCGAAAGGAATTTGGGAATCGTATCTTAAAGTCAAATAAGAGAGAAAAGATTTGATTAAGGAACTTGCAGAAATATAACTTGGTACATTATCTTTTATGTCCTTACAATTATTAAAACAAAACTAAAATAAGTAATTAATCGATTGAAAAATTAATTTTCTCTTCGGTTATTAACTTTGGAATTTTCCCAAATTGTATACCAAACTTACGGCATACAAAAGGGATCTTGATGATATCCCCCTTTTCTTCTTCGCCTGTAAGTAAAATGACACCGTCGCCAAACTGCTTTTTTAATCCATATGCGTAAGCTACAATATATGGATCTGCCCCATTCAACCACTTTTGAAATCCGGCCTTATTATCTTCTTCTAACTTGTTAACAATTATTTTTAGATTTTCGATAGTTTCTTGATCTTCTTCATTTGTAATTATCTTCTCTTGAAAAAAAGTATTACTAAGATAATCGTTGCCTACAGCCAATTCTTCCTTTACCTTTTTTAAAATAATCAATCTATTATCAAGATTCATTTTATGCAAATATTCCCAAAAACTAGAAAAATTATCAGGCGGGTAGTAATCTTTTGCAGATATCAAAGCAGAGGTGTCCATTACGTATTTATCCAAATATTACACCTCTACTAGATCGTTCATTCTTGAATGATCCTTGACCTGCAGATAATTAAAAGCTTCATAAGTTGAAATATTTCCCGTGATATAATTTCTATAGACTAAAGAAGTGAACTTGTTGCTTAGGCGTGTTTTTAAAGTTAGATAATAATTTCCTCCTCCTTTTTTTGAAGTATTTTTCTGTTTATATGGGAATCTTTTCTTGTAATTATTGTAATCGTCAGACGAAATTAAATTAAGTAAATAGAATCTATAGACAAAGGCCAGCTTACTGATCTTGTATCTATCGGATAAGTAATTTAGATAAGATAGATCCAATAGTTCGTCTATATTTTTACCTAAAAATTTTTCTTCAGATTCATCTTCGTCTTTCATCATAAAATGATAAGAGAAACTATTGCACCATTTTTCAACAGTTGGATCAGTTTCAAACTTTGGCATATCAATATCAAGTTCTTCGTCGTTTAGTAGGAAATGAGCAAACTCATGCAGTAAAGTAAATATTTCCCCATTCTTGTCATCTGTTGAGTTGACAAGTATTAGGGCTGGGAAATTATTCCCAATGAAGATGCATCCCCTAAGATTTTCTAGATCATCCTTAAAAACAAAAACTAAGTTATCCTCAATTTTTTCTCTTATTATTTTGAATATGTCCTTTGATTCTAGGTTTTCTATGTCAATGTCATCAAAGTTGAATAAATTCCTGAACTTGTGGGCAACTTCTATTGGATTATTGTTTAAAGTATAAATCGGGGTGGCCCTCTCAAAAGATATGTTCTCAAGGTTACATAGATCTTTTATATCCTCTCTTAGAAGTTCATATTTTCTTAATTTAATCTCTAAGCTTGGAGAAAGTTTGAAGTTAGGGTATTTATTTCTAAATTTTACAAAGGTTCTATCTTTTGGAGGATTAGTTAAAAAGTAATATGGAACTCCTCTTTTGAGAAAAGAGTCGATTTTTTTCAGATCGTTATATTTGGGAGTAATTTTACCTTTTATTATGTTTGTAAGGTATTCATTATTGAAATATTTTACCTTAAACCTTGATGATATTTTATTGACTAGCTCTTCTGGAGTATACCCAGAATTATCTATAGCGTAAGCCAGTGTTTTAGGATTTATTTTTATGGTAAAGGATTCTCCCATAATTTTCAATAAGGAGTTTCTTATTTAAATATTATTCGGGCATAGTACAAATTAAAAATTATCTATCTTCAGCCCAATCCTTGGCTAGTAACTTTGCCTGTTCCAAAACAGTTTCTGTGGCCGGAAATTTTTTTGTAATCCACTTCTTCGCCAAAATACTCTTTTGAATATATGATGGTATCTTTGATGGAAAGCTCTATGTAATGCCTGTATAAAAAAACTAAAGGATAAATTATGCGGTCTATATCTTTTGTATCCTTTGCTATCCTCTCTGCAATTATATCTGCCGCTATCTTAAATCCCGCCCTATATCCTTCTGATCTTCCTGGTAAAAGGCAGGCATTGTAAATCCAATACTCATCACTAACACCTTCAATTATTATATCGCCTTTTTTAGGAAATGAGTTTTCTTCAGTCATGGCTAATATTATAATATTGAATTTATATAGCCATTGTTAAAATAAATTATTAAATAGCTTTCTTATCTGTTGACCGTCTGCCACATATACCAGCTTGCTATGCTTCTGTAAGGCCGCCATGCCTCAGCAATTTTCTTAATTTCTTCTTCACTTGGGCTAGGGCCAAGATTATAGTTGATCTTTACTGCCCTCTTGAATCCAGCGTCCCCTAGAGGCAGGACATCCGGCCTGTTCATGGAAAATATAAGAACCATCTGGGCCGACCACCTTCCAATGCCTTTCACAGCAGTTAATTTTTCAATTATCTCTTCATCGGAAAGATTTTCAATCAGCTCAGTATCGATTTCTTTACTGGCAAATTTCTCAGCTAGGATAATCAAGTAATCTGCTTTTCTTTCAGATATCCCAGATTCCTTAAATTTCCTTTTTTCCATAGAAAGCACAGATTCGGGGGTCAGGGCGCCGCCGCTGGCATCAATAAATCTTTTGTAGATTGTACTGGCCGCATGCCTCGAAAGTTGCTGAAATATAATAGATCTGGCAAGGGCTCCAAAGTAATCATTGGAAGTTTTGAGAGTGCATTCACCGATTTCATCGATAACTTTGGCTAAAATCGGATCTCTTTCCTTGAGGTAAAGAGCAGCGCCCTTAATCCAATCAGCACCCATGCCTGGAATAGATTATTTCTGTTTAAATGCAATTCGCTTAATCAAAGCAAATGTACTAAATCTAAAAGTCACTTTCTATCTATGGCCAACAATCTTGCCTTGCGCTTCGGCCTCGAAGATTAATATTTTATTTGGCTAAATTACAAAGGACTTGAAAATCTAGGCCTAACAGATTTTGATGATATATGGGAAAAACATAGCTCCTTTATTAGGGACAATGTATAAATCAGTCTAATGTGCTAATAAAATCAGGTGATGCAGAACGGCAGCAATTATTGAAATGAACGGGAAAAAGTTTGTTGAAGGAAACGAGATAATAGCCGCTTGGAAGAGCTCTACAGGCTGGACCTGGCTTGCAACTGAAGTTTCTGAAATTAGAAGGATAGAAGATGAGACAGGCGGCTCAATAATTAATGGCAAGCCAGAAAACGACATAATCTACTACGGCTTAGTTTTAGGGCCAAGTGAGGAGTGGGGCTATTTCTCTGGAAGAGAGTTTGAAGTAAATGAAAGAATAGAAAGAATATTTTAGTTTTTTATATATGTCTTCTATCTTTGAGAGCAACCTCATATGTTGCTGTAGGTGTAGTTTGTCGTGACCGCACCCTCTACCTCTTGCGTCCTGTTGCCCATGCTGTCGTAGGTGTAGTCGGTGTCAAAGACTGACGTTTCCTCTTTCAATCTGTTCATGCGGTCATTTCTTTCTTCTGATGAAAAGAAATCCGGCTATTGCCAATAAGAGTATTCCAATTGCTACCCCAGCGTAAATGTATACATTGAATGTCACTAGTTTTATTTCCGGTATTTTTTCAGGTCTGGGCCCAGACTGGAGAGATGGGTCAAGTTCGATTAAGGCGAGGCTGTATTTGGGGTAATCCTGCCCTTCTACTGATTCCGCAATTTTGAAGGCTATTTTTTTGCCGTCTGGAGACCATGCCGGCATTTGGTAGGACGTTCTATCGTTAGGATGGACAAAGGATTTGAGTATATTGCCATTTCGATCCAGAATTGCCAAATCTGATTTGGAATGGGTAAGGTATATTGAAGAAATAATTTTTTCCCCGTCTGGAGACCACGCACCCCAAAGTATATTATTTTCTTTAGTAATTTTTTTATAAGTTCCATTATTTAGATTAAGCGAATATAAGTTCATAGGAAATTTGTCTTCCCCCTTTAATAAAGAACTACTACTTGATATGAACAAAAGCTCATTGTTAACGCTCCAATTGTCAGTGTTTCTTATAATGTTAGATTTAAACTCTTTGGCTACTTGATTTATTTCTATGTCAAAGATTACGTTTTTTTCTATTGACATTGTATATGGGCTTTCAATTATAGCATAGTAAACATATTTGCCGTCTGGAGACAATACAGGCCAAAAATAATCTTGAGTTCCAATCTCAAGCGTTTTGACAAATGTCCCTTCCTTTGTTAGTATATTCAATTTAGTAGAATTTGCTTCGTCCACTTGAACACAGAGAATATTGTCATTGATTGGATTGATACCTAATAGAAAAGCTCCTGATGTAATGTCATTTATTTTAAAATTATTTAAGTTAATTTCTCTTAATAATATTGAATCACCGTTCCAGTAGTTAAAATAGATGCTTTCGCTGTCATTGCTCCAGTAAGGTGGATCAGAGGTATTAGTATCAGTTAATAGGGTGTACTCGTTGCCTGAAGAATTTGGAATGATGTATGCCACATTCATTAGAATTAAAATAAATAAAAAAATATATTTTTTCAATTAGGTCACCTATGATATATCTTTGAAAAATCCGGTCATGTCAATCGTTCCATTTGCTCTTAGTGACGAATATCCTGGAAGGAAAATAATGGCTCCCATTCCATTGCCTCCTGCAGACGCATCGTTACTAACGGATTCTCCCTTAATAAATATAGTATATGCCGAAACATCTATTCCAAGACTGTAATTATGTTCTGAAGTGTCAATGTCTAGGGAATCCATTAGTATTTCCCCCTTGCCAGATAGCCCATTGTATGAAGAGGTCTTAGTAGATATAAGGTTGTGGCTAACACGACGTTCGCCAGTAGAGGATAAATAGCTATTTTTTTGAATTTCGAGGAGGGTAAAAGTTACTCTTCCTCCTGACATCCAGTTTATAGGCATATAATCTGCAGTTTGTTTATTCATTACTGAAGACATATCATATCCTATTTTCATATTGTAGCCGTTGCTATCCTTAGATATTACGAAATCAAGGTATAAGAATCCAGCAGAGTTTGAATTTTTATCTTGAATGGAGCACTCAAGGGAGAAAGAATATTCGCCAGATGTAGAATTGTAAGTAATTTGAGTGCTAGGGCTTAATCCAATCAGATCTGGATAAATTGCAAATCCTCCACTTGCTTGTAATCCTGAACCTCCCTTGTAATTATGTACAGTTGCAAACCAATGTGTATTTCCATTTTGGTCAGTATATCTCTCACCGACTGCCATCCCGCTCGGATCAACAAACCTTAACGGATTGTTCATGCAGTAGACGTATGGATTTTGTGACTGTGAGCTGGTCATGCTTCCTTTTATCGGGTCCTCGCTAATAAATCTTCCTGGCGATGCGTCGTACCAGCGTGCTGCACTCAAACTCAGTATAGATTGCCATTTATTTTGGCCCCTTTAATCATATTTATTATTTTCAAACTACTTGTTAATTTAATCTCAAATATTAATTTCATCTTTTTTTATAAATAAAATAAAATCCGAATGCTAGTAACAATGGAATTATCGCTTGATATAGGGCCCTTATATCTTGGTTGAGATAGTATTCATAAAAATGAGGAATTGCCAAAGATGCCAAAGGCCCAACTAATACCTTTATGCCAAATAAGATATTTTGATTTTGCCCAAGGATTTTATTTTCTATTGTCCCCATTGTGTTTGCTTTGATGCTATGCCATACTATTAAAGGCTCCCATAATGCAATTATTAGAAGATATATGAAACTGGTGAAAGATATATAACCTAGTCGAAAAAGAGAGTTGCCTAAAAAAGCAAATAAGGCCATCATTGCTAGGCTTAGGAACACTAGTATTAGATTACTATAATGGAAGTCGTATACAACGCCGCCTTCAAGAAATGTTATAGTTCCATTTTGGAACTTCTTTTTGATGTAAAGGGTGTTTTTATCTTCAGAAACATCATAACCTAATGAATTTGCCTTTTCTTTTGATGTATCTATATCCATATTGCTTTTATTTATTTCTTTTGTTATAAGCAATTAAATTAACCTCCTTTCATTAGATATTCAATGAAAGATACTAGGCCAGCTATGCATAGAAGTGCAAAACCTATTCCTATTTTTTTTATCTGATTTTTGATAGGAATGCTGGTATCAAAAAAGTCACGTATTATAATCTCTCTCAAGAAAAAGACAAGCATTGTGTCGAGCGCTATAAATGCCCCAAGATCCTTCTTAACAAATATTGCAAATATGAAAAGGGGTACTGAAAGTATAATACTTGCAATATACCAAATCTTTCTACGAGATTTATATTTATCATCCATACTAATTCCCTCATATTTCAAGATATAATTTATTTATTATAATCCAGTTTTATTTGGCGCATATTGACTCTTATCCAATATTAACATCCATTCAAATACTCCTTCGCCAAGACGTTCAATACCTTGAGGTAATAAATATACCCCAACAGGAAGAAGTACTATCCCAGCAACTGGACAAGCTACTGAACTTACAAATGCCGCCCATCCGCCAAATATTGCCATTCCACCAGTAACAATCTTACCAGTTTGTGTGTCAGGCCAATTAATGAATCTACCAATTACGTCCATTGCTGGATGCCATTGCTTTTCTTTTATGATGGTGTCGTTATTTGCTTGATTACCTGGCCTCATAATAATACCACGGGCATCAAAATATCCACTATGTCCTTTGTATTCTCAAAATCCTTGAAGCCAAAAGTTGAATCTGAATAATCGGCTATAGTGTTATTCGTATGATATACCATGTTAACTTCCCACGAATCAGTTCCAAAATAACCATGAGTATAATAGTCTCCCGAAGTATACTCTCCACAAGTATACCATAAGATGAAAAAGCTCTGCTTCCTATTCCAAATAAAAATCCAATTACAATACCGCCTTTAAATATCCACGGACTCATCTCTTCTCCCACAAAATCATATCCAGTTTTTAGTCCTCTTATTCCTTGCAATATAAAAAAGAATCCGACTAAATACCTGAAAATAAAGATAAATAAATCCCTTAGTATAGTTTCATGAAAATTAATGTCCATAATACTTTTACTCCTTTGATTTGAGGCCTATTTTACTTATTCTGAGTTTGTATTTTTGGTATGTAGTATAGAAAAGCCAGCCAGTAGATAGAATATAGACAAGAGTGATTAGTATTTTGAGCCATATTATCCATTCTGCCATCCACAATCCGAATAATAAACTGAGTTGGAATATAATGCCAAATAAGATGTACCATCTGGCTAAAGGATCACGTAATCCCTTTCCGAGCCAATAAAATGGAAAAATAGCATTTCCCGAATAAAAATAATAAAGCCCAACTAAAAGAAAAATATACGTAGCACCCATTATTACAATTAAAGTAATAATGATATTAATGCTACTCAAGATACTTGATATTTCCATTCTGGATCACCTTATTATTAATAGTTTTTGTATAGTGTCGTAAAGGGCCAATATATGCCCCCGCCTCCGCCCTTTGCCCCTAGTATAAATTCATTTGAAGTTTCTCCAGTTATGGGATTACGAGAATCTGAATACCCGTAGATATATGACGCACCTAAAGAACTATAAAAGGGTTCACGCATTCTCTCGTATGCTTCCATGGATTCGTATTCTCCGAAGCCCAAAGAGGCTCCAGGTACCCAACCTCCTTCTTCTGAAAAATCCGCATCAATTCTCCATTTATTCGTTGACTGTTCACCTGCATAAACTATACGTATACTTATTAAAACTGCATCACCCTGAACAGATATGGTAGTTACATCCTTTCTATTAAATTGGATGGCAGGACCATAATCATCATCACATCCATATTGATTACAAAATTTAGGAATGATTGAGGTTGTTCCAGGCTTATTTTTTCCCATGAAGTTATAGTTAGCAAAGAAGTTGGATTTTGTAACTGTTTTCTTGACATCATTTCCTGTTATCGCGTTGTCCAGTGGTGGGGTAGTAGATTGTTTAGCAAAGTGATCTTCTGTGTAGCTATCACCCGAAACATTGCAGCTTCCGTCCATGGCCGAGTAGTAGTGCCACTCCCCTCCATAATAGGTCTGGAGATAACCGCCGTAGAAATCTCCACCTTCAGTCATCATCCCGCTCGGATCAACAAACCTAAGCGGATTGTTCATGCAGTAGACGTAAGGATTTTGTGACTGCGAGCTAATCATGCTTCCCTTTATCGGGTCCTCGCTAATAAATCTTCCTAGCGATGCGTCATACCACCTTGCGCCGAAGTAGTATAGGCCGATGTCGGCCTCGATGAACTGGCCTGTGAAGGTGTACTTCTCTGTGCCTGTGCCGCTGTTAAGCGATCTCACCCTCCTTCCGTTGGGATCGTAGGTGAAGTCAAGGTCGTTCATGTGCTCTGAACATCTTCTTTTTGATTTGCTTCTATTGTCTTTTTCTTCCAGTACCAGTATACTAATGTGGTTATGATTACGCCGTGTAAAATCGGTAATATTATTCCGGCGATTCCCTCAACAAGAGTTAGAACAAAAGTAAACAAAATAAAAAAAAAGAATTCCCAGAAATGACAAGAGAATGGCTTTATGGAAATCCGCAGTTTTATCTTCCTTCCAGAATATATCTTGAGTTCTGAATCCAACAATTAGTTCGCCTGTTTTATAGTATTTGATTGCTTGAAGCAATCCCATTAATTCAAAAAAAATTACAACTCCAAAGACTGCCAATATCACAATTAATCCTTTGAATAAAGAAAAAAAATCAATCATTATATCACCTGAACAAGTCTAGAATATAATGATATGGTACATCACTTCTAAATTGTCCATTATAATACTCAAACAAAACTAAATCTTGGGGAGTATTAATATCCACGCCTACTGTTTGACCGTATATAATAAAGTGGCCTCCGTAAAGCTCGTTATTATCTTTGTACGATAGACCTCCGCCTACTGTATAAGCAGCTTGTACTGTGGCGTATCCTCTTTCCCTATAATCGGCTATCCTGCCTTCGTTAAATCCCCCTACGGATAAGGATCCACCTGCTGGAACTGACACAGATGAACCTACTGTCCACCTTGCATACACGCCCTCATTCATGTTTATGTTCAAATTGACTACAATTTCTCCTGTAGTCTTAATTGCAATGGCTGAGTCAGTAGCGGTAATTTGCACTAATCCGTGCGATTCATCTATATTGTTTTGGGGATTGTCCCGGTAGCTCTGGCCGCCTGACCCGTAGCCAGGCTCGCTTGAGGGGCAGTAAGTTGTCCCGGGATTTGGGGCATTGCTGCCTGCGGCGATGCCGTGATTTACTCCTGCTGCAAATTCTGTTGCTGTGTTTACGACGGTGTTGATTAGGGATCCCACGCTATTAACGTAGCCATCGAAATAATTCTCGGGGAGCGACCAGTCCGGTATGTCGCCCATCATCCCGCTCGGATCAACAAACCTTAACGGATTGTTCATGCAGTAGACGTAAGGGTTCTGGCTCTGCGAGCTGGTCATGCTCCCTTTTATCGGGTCTTCGCTAATAAATCTTCCTAGCGATGCGTCATACCAGCGTGCGCCGAAGTAGTATAGCCCGATTTCGGCCTCGATGAACTGGCCTGTGAAGGTGTACTTCTCTGTGCCTGTGCCACTGTTAAGCGATCTCACCCTCCTTCCGTTGGGATCGTATGTGTAGCTGAATAGCAGATTTCCATTCTGCCTCACTTCCTTTAGCCTGTTGTCATAGTCCCAGACGTAGGCGTAGGAGCTGTTTCCCTCTGTCTTTGAAGTGAGATTTCCGTTCCTGTCATAGCCAAATGAAGTGGATACCCCGCCTTCTGTCTTTGAGAGCAGCCTCATCATGTTGCTGTAGGTGTAGTTTGTCGTGACCACACCCTCTACCTCTTGCGTCCTGTTGCCCATGCTGTCGTAGGTGTAGTCGATGTCAAAGACTGACACGGCAGTTTTGAGTCTGTTCATGCGGTCGTAGGTGAAGTCAAGGTCGTTTAGGCTTAGGACGTTTCCCGCTGGATCGTAGTCGTAATTGAGTGCCAAAAGGCTTCCCGTAGTTATGTTTGTAGGCCTGTTCCTTGTGTCGTAGCTGTAGATAAGCCTAGGATAATCAAATTTCATTTTTTTTAACATAACTCTTGAATTCAAAATCCCCTAAAGGATCTTCTTTTGTATGCCAATACCAGTAGAAGAAGGCGATTTGAAATCCTATCCAGAGACTTGCTAATAAATACCCCCATGGTTTTGGGTGCATATACCAGAAAAACGCATATAAGAAATTGAAAATAATTCCGAATATTGCATATGAGGTTGCGTAGTCTTTACTGTCTATTGGAGAAGGCCGAATTCTAAAGGCTATCCTATCATATTTGTGTGCTCTTACTATATTAAAAGTTAAGAAAAATCCAATCAATCCAAAAACGGAAAATAAAAAATAAGGGAATAAAAAATTGATTAAGGAATCTGTCATTTAGCCACCTCGCATTCTGTCAATGAAGTTGTGAATAACACCGCCATTACTGAAAATAGCACCAGAAATAAGAGGGGCACCATAGCTAGTTGAAACTCCTGGAGAAGCTATACCAATGCCATGAGAGAATACCTCTAGTTTTCCGTCACCATTTGAGTCTCCTAGTGAAACTTCTCCTCCAAAATTATATCCTGCTGTTAATGTCGCTGTTGCCGGAGTATTAAGGTAGGTGTCAAAGTCAACATCTATATTTTTTACCATTATTGACCAACCAATTGGGGAACTTATATTTGTTAAGGCGTCATATCCAATTGTTCCTCCGCCACTAATTGAGACCCTATCTACAACTTTACCTGTGTTAGGATTATAATTTATACTATAATCCAGAGAGAATATTAGTGCTCCGACATTAACATGTATTTCACTAGGTACTTGATTCGTCGGCAAATTAATGTCCCCGTTGTCCCAGTACTCCTGGCCGCCTGACCCGTAGCCAGGCTCGCTTGAAGGGCTGTAAGTTGTCCCAGGACTTGGAACACCTGCGCTTCCTGAGGCTGAAGTTGTGCCAGCTGTGACACCGCGATTTACTCCTGCTGCAAATTCTGTTGCTGTGTTTACGACGGTGTTGATTAGGGATCCCACGCTATTAACGTAGCCATCGAAATAATTCTCGGGGAGCGACCAGTCCGGTATGTCGCCCATCATGCCCGTCGGATCAATGTACCTAAGCGGATTGTTCATGCAGTAGACGTATGGATTTTGTGACTGCGAGCTGGTCATGCTTCCTTTTATCGGGTCCTCGCTAATAAATCTTCCTAGCGATGTGTCGTACCACCTTGGCGCCCACCCAGTGATTCAAACCACGATTATAAGTTAATGTATTTGATTTCTCACAACTAATAAATTTGTAATCAGGAATACCGTATGCTTTATTTTCATGCACGATAATTATAAATAAGCTCCTTCTTGAACTGCACCGGTAAATATGTCAAATACAAGAATGGACACATCTATTTTAGATGTGATCAAATCTGGTATAATGCCGTTCACCGCTAAAGAGGTTGAGGAGAAGGTACACCTTGGCCACACTATGGTGGTGCATTGGTTGAAAATTTTGAGGTCTGATATTCAGGCCGATAGACCCTATGCTCAAGGCTTCAAATATGATAAGCGAAAAAATGCGCTTAGTCACCAGAATCAGTGGATTTACTGGTTCGAGCGGTAGAGTACAGTAGGTGAATTGGATTACTGCTACCGTAAATAACTGCATTAAAGGGCCGCCTTGCCCGTTTCTTTTTCAATCTTTTCTCTTAGCATAAATCTTAATTGAAATTAATTGGATTTTGGCCCTAAAATTAACACTTATATTCAAAATAATAATTGCACTTCTACTCTAAACTCCTACAGTACGCGGTAAATCCCTTTATTCATGTGTTGCCAAATTGTTATGGAAGCGTATAGCCAATTTGAAAGGCTATTTGCTCTATCCAAAGGTGCATGAAAAATGGCCCACGAACAAATAAAAAAGGAAATCTGCAGCAAGCACGGGATCTCGATAAACGAGCTCTCCCGTCTTGCTTGTCTAAAACAAGATGAAAAAGAGGTGAAAGAAGAAAGTTCCATTGATTCGATAAAAGACTATTCTAAAATAAAAAATTATAATTCGAATAAGCCAAACGAATTTGCTATTCTGAAAAAAACTTGTGAGAAGATCTCTAACTGCTTCTTTGAAAATTTTGCATATTCAAAGCTACTGGAAAACACAGCTAACGCCAGGGTGATTCCTTGATTTCATACTACACTTTGGCCCTATTTTACTTACACTTTAGCTGTTTTGTAAGTAAAATCGGCATAAGTTTACTTACAGCCATCATTACAAAACACCCGTTTTTGGCCCTATTTTACTTACACCATACTTACAAAGTGCCATTTTTAGGGCCAGTTTTACTTACACAAAAAAATGAAAACAAGGTGATTTAGCGTGGGAAAAAGCCACATACGGTACGGGAAGCGGCTGATACAGGCATGGATCCCTGAGGATCTTTTAGACAGGTGCTGCGAAATCTCATCGAAGGGATTTACTGAGACGATAACTGAGGCATTGTTTCAATACGTAGAAAAGAACAAATCAGAGCTAGAACAGCTTGAAAGCCAGTACGAGGGCGTTATTCTAGAAGCCACACGAATTAAGGCCAAGATTGACGAATTAACGAAGAAAGACCTGAAAGAAACTAAAAAAGAGATAAATAATAAAGTTGACCCTAAAATTAAGGCCGAAGAAAGGCAACTGACTGAAGAAGAGCGAGAAAAACGCTGGGAATTTTCCATCTGGCCACACATCAAGAAGAAGATTTCAGAGCACGGATTTGAGAATGTCATAAATGATGAGCGCATGTTACAAAACTTCTCAAAGGGTCTACGCATTTCCACTGGAGAATTGAAAGAAAAGATCCGCATTAATGCGGGTGTAGTGTAGTGTAGTGTAGTATGTAAGTAAGTAGTAAGTAAGTAGTAAGTAAGGAGGAAAAATTTTGGCAAAAAGTGTTGATGTTTTTGAAAAAAGGACACATTGATGTTCTGCCCATGCTATCAAGAGAGGAGCTTTACAGATTTCATATCTTTGATCTTTCAGAGATGATCCTGGCCATCGAGCATGCAATACGCTATACCGAAGGGTACAGATTTCTGCTTTTATGCTTTGGAAGCGACGGATCTTCAGATAAGGCCAAAGCGGTCATTAAAGGCATGGAGGATTATCTAGGGCTTGTCAAGGAAGTGCACCGATTCAAGGTCAATGAGAAAAAGAGGAAGGCGGCTTTCCTGAAAGGAGACATTTACTAGGGGTGAGAATATGGAGAAAAACATTCCAGAATCAAAGATGAGGGCTGTAAGATATTATCTAGAAAACAAAGAGTTCCTGGAAGAGATGTGCAAAATAGGTGATCCATACATTAAGGCCATGGCAATGACGATAATAATCTCGGCTAAAAGAATTCTAAATCAAAATTAATTTAATTTTTTTATTTTTATTATGAGTAAATTTTAATATAAAAAAGTTCAATTTTGAAATATTTGTCCAATTTATTTTTGGGCATTAAAACTGGGGCACAATGCCCCGTACGGGATTTGAACCCGTGCCACGGCCTCGAAAGGGCCGCATTCTTGACCGGACTAGACTAACGGGGCGTAACAAACCATTTTTATAAATACTTATAAAACTTTTGGTTATCTACTTCAAATATTTGTCAGGATCTGCATCAAAAGCCTTTTTACAACCTGGTGCGCAAAAATAATATATTTTACCGTTGTAATTACTCTTAAACTTTGCATTTTTCTCATCAACAGTCATTTTACAAACAGGATCAATTGCCATATTACTACCTCTTATTTATTTGGATTAAATCTTTTTAACATTAACGATAAAGTAACAACTGTAACAGAACTCATTGCCATGGCAAAACCAGCAAATTCTGGCCTTAGAGAAATACCAAATGAAGGATACAATGCCCCTGCTGCAACAGGTATAAGTGCAGCATTGTAAGCAAATGCCCAGAATATATTTTGTTTTATTCTTTGCATAACTTTTTTGCTTAATTTTATTGCTGAAACTACGTCTCTTGTGTCATTTTTTACAAGCACTATATCGCCACTTTCTATGGCCACATCTGTACCACTACCGATTGCAATTCCCACATCTGCCTGAGCAAGGGCAGGGGCATCATTTATTCCATCGCCCACAAAAGCAACAACTTCTCCATTTTTCTGAAGTCTTTTAACTTCATTTGCTTTGTCTTCAGGTAATACTTCTGCAAGAACATTTTTTATACCCAAAATATTAGCAATAGCCAAAGCTGTTCGTCTATTGTCGCCCGTGATCATATAAACTTTTAGGCCATTGTCCATTAATTCTCTAATTGAGTCTTTAGAAGTCTCTTTTAAGGTATCTGAAATTCCTAAAATTCCAGAAAATTTTTTATCTATCGCTATCAAAACTGCAGTTTTTCCTTCATTTTCTAATTTGGTAATCTGTAATTCTTTGTCTTTTGATATATCAATTTTTTTTTCATTAATTAAAGTTCTGTTACCAATAATTACTTCCTTTCCAGAATAATTGGCTTTAACTCCTTTTCCCCCAAACGTATCAAATTTTGTAGTTTTTATGAGGCTCATTCCCAATTTTTCAGATTTTCTAACAATAGCACTTGCAAGCGGATGATCTGAATTCTTCTCAACACTACCTGCAATTTTGACGAGTTCTTTATCTGAGATATAAAATGAAACTATATCTGTAACTTCTGGCATTCCCTTTGTCAATGTCCCAGTTTTGTCAAATAATACTGCCGTTAACTTTTCAGATATTTGAAGGGCGTCTCCATTTTTTATAAGAATTCCAAGATCTGCGCCTTTTCCAATCCCTACGGTAACTGCGGTTGGTGTTGCAAGACCTAACGCACATGGGCATGCTATAACTAGAATGGATATCAAACTAGTAATTGCAAAAAGAAAAGTGCTATTAAATACGAAGTACCAGCCAATGAAGGAAATTATGGCAATTGTCAACACTGTGGGTATAAAGTAACTCACTGCTTTGTCTGCTATTTTTTGGATTTCAGGTTTTGATCCTTGGGCTTCTTCTACTAATTTTATGATTTGTGATAAAACTGTATCCTTACCTATTTTTGTGGCCTTAAAATTAAGTACGCTGTTCTTATTAATTGTTGCTCCAATTACTTTACTTCCTTTTTCCTTAAGAACAGGTATAGGCTCTCCAGAGATCATTGATTCATCAACATAACTCTGTCCAGAGATTACTTCCCCATCTACAGGAATTTTCTCCCCAGGTTTAACAATAACGATGTCCCCTACAATAACATCTTCAATAGGTATATCTACCTCTTTTCCATTGCGTATTATCGTTGCATTCTTTGCCTGAAGCCCCATTAATCTTTTTATCGATTCGGAAGTCTTTCCCTTAGCTCTTTCTTCAAGAAATCTACCAAAGGTAAGAAATGTTGCGAGCATTACTGCTGCTTCATAAAATATAAATTCGCTACCTAGTAAAATATTGAAAGTTCCAAGAATACTTGAAAAAAATGCGACCCCTATGCCCATAGAGTACATAACATCCATATTCAAAGTTTTATTTTTTAGTGCCCTATACGCAGCACTAAATATGGGGAAACTTAAGTATAAAAAAGCAGGAAGCGCTATCAAAAACATTAGAAATGACATGGATATTGGAAACATTGTCATCGGAACATACATAAGTCCCATCAATATGGCAGAATCAAGTGCCCCCACAATTATCCTAATTTTTTTCTTTTTTTGATTTTCCTCTCTTTTTAAATCTTCAATAATCTCTCCTTCAATCCCGAGATATTGATAACCAGATTCTTCAATACTCTTTTTCATTTCGGCGATTGAAACTACTTTTGGATTGTAAGTTACATATACTTTTTCAGAGGAAACATTCACATTTACCTCAATTATTCCGTCCATCTTAGATAATGCACTTTCAATAGTATTGGCACACATTACACACGTCATGCCCCCAACTTTTAGTATTGCCTTTTCGTTTATTACATCATAACCAGCATCTTTTACTGCATTGTCAAGATCATTTATCTTAAGTTTACTTGAGTTATATTCTACCGAAGCTATTTCTTTAGCCAAATTGACTTCAGCTTTACTTACCCCTTCTAAATTTAGAAGTGATTTTTCTATAGTTGAAGCGCATGTTGCACAAGTCATCCCTGTTACTTTAATTTCAACCTTCTTAGTTTGCTTTTTTACCATTCTTTTCTCCTTTATTATTTATATAAGTAAATATATTTAAAACTATCTTGGAAAATAAATTAAAATAAAAGCGTCTAGATTTATTGATTCCTTCCACTTTATGTTTTATTAAGTAATGTCACAGGATATTCTTTAAAAACTGCAAGATTCAATATTTCATTAAAATTTGTTTTGCCTGAATCATATTTAACTATGAATACATTTGGAACTTTATATTTTACTTCATGAATCCCTTTTATTGTCTTTATTTCTTCGGAAATTAGCGGAGCATGTCCTGAGCATGGGATATTAACTTTTAGGGTGATTGATTCTATTGATCCTATCGCTATTTGATTTTCGCCTGAAGATGCCGAAATGTTTGCAATTATTGGAAATATCACAAGAAACAAAGCAAGATTCACACCTATTGTAGATCCATAAGTAATTGATACATACTTCCACTTTCTCTTTAATCCTTTTAACGATAACAATTCATTGTTTTTTAGGTATATAGTTACAGAAATTGTTGCAAATGCAATTGAAAGAGATATAAGCTCATAAAAAAAGTACCTACTCATCAAAAGTGGTCTAAAAAATTGCATAAGTACGGATACACCGAGGATTGATCCAATTATAAAGCCAATACACCCTATATGGGGAAATACTCCGTAAGCTACTGTTTTTAGAATATTATTTTTTCTTTTAGAACTATCGTCTGTCAAATAACCTAGTTTTTCTATTTCACTTTGTATCTCTTTTATTGATATAATTTTAGAATTATACTCTACAATTGCATTCTTACTTTCCAAATTTACTTTTATCGACTTTATCCCTTTAAGGGAGGAAATATTTGTCTTAATACTATTTACACAACTCTTACAGTGCATACCTTTAATATCTATTATTTTTTTCATAACTTACCTCCTTTTTTGAGTAGTTAATAAAAAAATAATTTAGAAACGCTTTATTATTCATTGTTTGAAACTAGTTTCAAGGCTGTTTCAATGTTTTATTATCACAACATTTGTCATGCCGTGCCTTCTTCTTTCTATCAAGCCTCTGCCTTCTAATTTATCTAAAATTCTTGATATTTTTACCTTATTATAATTTGTTTTCTCAGTTAGGGTAGATTGAAATATTGTTCCATTTGAATCTATAATGCATTCAAAAATAGTTTTTTCTTCATGAGTTAATGTTTTTAAAATTTCTTCATAATAATCTTTCTTAATAAAAATATCCTGAATTTTTGTTTGGACCATATTTTCTTCCTCCTTTCCAAAAAAGAGAATGTATAATCCAATAATAATTACAAAACTCATTATAGCTATACTAACATTAGTTTGAAAATTAATAGTGCCCCACATCGGGCATGTTGATCCATGCTCACACGAAATATTTACTATCTCCGTCATTGCGGTATTGAAAGCATAAATAATAAATCCCATTAATAGCGCAACAAAAATTATTAAACCCCCTACTACTTGACTTCTCATAATTTTAGTAAAAAAATTATAAATATAAATATAATTCTAATTATTTAAATAATCAAAGGGAAAAATATATATAAGATAATAAAAATAAAAATATTGGGGGAGAACTTAGAGTCTCCATTGGATTTTTCGACTCATAAGATTCTTCCTCAAAATTTTTTAACAGTTTATGCAGGTGCTAGTATAACAGCATGAGCATGAACTTGGGCAATACCAATCATAATAGCAGTATCCATTGCAAGCACAGTAATACTTGTAGTAGCCACATGAACAATAAGAAACATATGTTTTTGGAGTTTTATGCTCACATTCGTAAAGCTGATCCTCTAATGATTTTACCCTAGTTTCAAAATTATCGATTACTCTTTGTTTTAAATCAACATTTCTTTGAGCCGTATCGTACTGTGATTTTTGAGATCTTACTTCTGACTCAAGATCAGATATTTTCTTATTTTTATCAGATATTTGTGACTCCAATAAAGATATCTTATTTTCAAGACCCATTTTTTCAGTAAGCAAGGCATTGTATTGGGTCCCTTGCCCAACATCTGACAAAGAACGATACAAGAAAAAGAAATTCCCTATTATCGACACTAATAACAGCACTGCAAGAACTGCAGATAATATTTTTAATCCATCGCCATTGTTCATAGCATACCTCCTATATTGATTATATTTAATAAATTACACTATACCTAAACATGAAACAATATATAAGAGTTTAGATGAAATAATAATTAAATCGTTTCATTTTATGAAAAAGTTAAAACAAAACTCTTAAAAGGGTATTTCCTAGTATCTTATTATGAAAATACTCTCAATAGTGGGGGCAAGACCTAATTTTATGAAAATTAAACCATTATATGAAGAGTTCAAAAAAAGAAAAATAAGCCAAGTTTTAGTCCATACCGGTCAACACTATGATGAGAATATGAGTAAGGTGTTCTTTGAAGATCTAGAATTACCTAAACCTGACATTTTTCTTGGAGTAGGTTCTGGAACTCATGGAGTTCAGACAGGATTGATGATGTCTAAAATAGAAGAAGTATTATCAAAAGAAAAACCGGATCTAACAATTGTTGTAGGCGATGTAAATTCAACTCTTGCAGGGGCTATCTCTTCGATTAAAATGCAAATACCTGTAGCACACGTAGAGGCCGGATATCGTTCCTTTGATATGAAAATGCCTGAAGAAATAAATAGGATACTTGTGGACAGAATTTCTCAGTTTTTATTTGCCCCTACAGAGGATGCAATAAATAATCTAATGTCAGAAGGCATTAATAGAAAAAGAATTTTTTTTGTAGGGAATATAATGATTGAGACGTTGTTGTTGAATATTCAAAAAGCTAAAAAATCCAAAATTTTAGAAACTCTTTCATTAGACCCTTCCAATTATGGATTAATGACTATACATAGAGCGGAAAACACCGCTGATCCAAAAAAACTTTTCAAATTATTTATTTCTTTAAGTGAAATGGGTATAAAAATTATTGTTCCATTACACCCTAGAACTAAAAAAATTTTAGAAGAAAATACTTATCTAGAAAAAATAGGAAAAAATATCGAGATAATTGAGCCTTTGGGGTACATTGACTTTTTGCGGCTGATGTCAAATTCCAAATTTATATTAACTGATTCTGGTGGAATTCAAGAAGAAGCTTTAATGCTTGATATTCCATGCATCACCCTTAGAAATAATACTGAAAGAGTCGTGACACTAAAAGACGGCGCAAATACTCTTGTAGGAATGGATCCCCTAAAGTTATCTTTAGCAATAAAAAGAATTCAAAAAATTAAGAGATCTTATCCAAAACCTCCATTATGGGACGATAAAGTTGCAGAAAGGATCGTTAATGTGATAAGTGACCATCCTGAGCTATTTTTCCTTTAAATTTATATACTAATGATTAATTTATTGTTAAAAGGAGATGATAACATGGAAACAAATGAATATAGAATTACAATTGCTTCAATATTCATATTTTTCTTGATAATTGCAGCACTTACTTTGTTTCCACTTTTAGATGCACTAATTGCTACTTTGGTTTTAGTTTACCTTATGCGTCCAATAAATAACATATTAATAAAATATATGAATAAAACTTATGCTGCGCTCCTTTCAGGGATAGCGGTAGTTATTCCTGCTTTTATTATATTTTTTTATATTGTAATTGCTGTTTTAAATTATTTTACAAAAGAAAAAATCTTAGATATGCTAATCTTAGTTTATAGTGATATCGACACTCTTTCTGAAAAAATAGCTTTATCCTTACTGAATTTTTTGAATATTGAATATTCCCCATACTTGAATAACATATCAAATATGCTTTCTCTCAAATTGAATCAAGTAATTGTTTATTTTTCTGAAGAAATTTTTAATATTACAATTCATATCCCAGAGTATGCAATGAAACTATTACTTGCTTCAATACTTGCATTTTATTTAATTAGGGAAGGACCTACAATAAGAGATACTTTTGTTGTTTTATTACCTGAAAACAAAAAAAAGACAATCTACTCCCTTTTACAGGGAATTGATCTTGTATTTGAAAGTATTATACTTGTCAATATTTTAAAAGCTATTTTTACATCATTTTTAAGTTTTATAATATTCATAATTTTTGGCGTATCGTATCCAGTTTTATTGGGAGTTATTTCTGGTTTTATGGATTTTGCACCGATATTGGGTCCATGGATGCTTTTTACTGGATTGGCAGCTGTTTACATGATTAAAGGTCAAGTAATGACAGGAATATTAATTTTTGTAATAGGTCAAGTATTTGTTACTTTACTTCCTGAATTATACATAAAACCAAAACTTGCAGGAAATCATGCTAGATTACATCCAATGGTATTTTTATTTGGATTTTTTGGCGGGCTTTTAGCGTTTGGGGCAGTTGGTATTTTTGTTGGACCAATAGCAATTGGAATCGTTTTAGTTTTTATAAAATATTATCTCTTAGGAAATGAAATTGAAACAAAAAATTCAATCATAGATAAAATGTTAAAACACGTAGACAATATTATTAAACCGGAGGTTAAAAAAGATGGTAGAACATAAAGTTGTTCTTCCATTTGTGGTAGGGGCCATATTAACTGCTCTATTTGTACAATTTGTTGGGTATGGTGAATTCATTTCTTTAATTAAAAATGTTAATCCCTTTTACTTATATCTTGCTATATTCTTCCAAATAGTAAACTTATTTTTTGAATCTTACAAATGGAAACCTATCCTCGAATCTTTAAAACCAAATATATCTATGAAAAATGTTTTTATAGCAACTATGATTGGTATTTTCTTTAACAATGTTACCCCTGGTGCTAGAACTGGTGGGGAGCCTATGAAAACTTTTATTATTTCACAAGAAGAAAATATCAGTCCTATCGAAACAGTTTTTGCTACAGTAACGGTAGATAGGATCGTTGAATCATTACCTTTTTTTGTTCTTGCTGTTTTTTCGGTAGCCTATGCCAGTCTTTTTTTTACGGTTAGGTGGGGCATTATTATTATGCTCTCATTCATAATTATTGCATATATAGCCGTGCTACTTGTAGCTTCGTATATTTGTTTTAATAAAAATGCTGGTGAAAAATTTGTTTTTAAATTTTTAATCATACTTGGAAAGTTCTCCATAAGAATAAAAAAATATGAAGAACTTATATTATCAATGGTTGAAAACTTTCATAATCAGTTCCAGTTAATACTAAAAAGTAGAAATAATCTATATAAGTCAATTGGAGCTTCAATAATAATGTGGATGTGTTGGATATTAAGGACTTATTTTGTATTTTTAGCGTTGGGAAAACAATTAAATCCTGTTTTTGTTGCTCTTGTAACTACAGTGAGCCTTCTTATGGGATTAATTCCTTTCCTACCGGGCGGTATTGGGATAGTTGAAGTTGTGATGTCAGTATTATACGCAGCCTTAAAGGTAGGAAAAAATGTAGCTGTGACTGCTACCATTCTTGACAGAATAATATCTTTTTGGCTTGTCTTGGTTTTTACAGGTATTATAACTTCCTACAATCTACCTAAATTTAAAAATATGAAATCTGAGGCAAGAAATAGAATGATTAACTTTAATAATGATATGGAAACAGATTAATATTTAAATAGAGAGGTAAAATATAAATTAATTTTATATACTTTATATAATAAATTTGATAAGGTGAATCTGTTGAGAGTTAGAGAAGCTTCGTTTAGGGATAGATATAGTATATATGATCTTATTGATAGTTTGCACAACGTTCCTTTAAAATCTCCGGAAGAAATTTCTAATTTTAATAAAGTACTTACTGAATATATTAAGAATCCCAATATTAAAATTTTTGTTGCTGAGGAGAATTTACTTGACAGTGTTGAAATCTGTGGATTCTTATCTCTATTCATTAAACCAATACTTTTTTATAGCTACAATGTTTGTCATATTGAAGATATTGTTATTAAAGATGAATACAAGGGAAAAGGCGTAGGAGCGGGACTTCTCGAAACGGCAATAAACTATGGGAAAAGAATTAAGTGCAAATATATAACAGTTTCAATTGAGGGTGGCGATCCTATGACCAAGAGATTTTACAAAGCCTGTGGATTCGCTGAAAACTCTCTTGAAATGAAATACTATTTGTAATTTTTATTTATTCGAATTATTATTTATTATTTGTATAAGTTAAGGAAGAAATAAATTTGAGTATCTTGTTATCTTTTATCTATGTTTATTCTTGAAATATCTACTGTGCCTATATGGATGTCATTGAACGATTTAGAAGATAGTTTTTTATATTCAATTTCCACTTCTGACACAAGATGAATATTGAAGCAATAAAAGATATAATTAACTTAATTAAAAGTGAAGAAAAATATAATCTCGACGTTCTGATCGGTGAGGAGCCTCAATTCAGTGATAAAAGATATTCTCCAATCACCCTAAACAAGAATAATGTAAATGAATTCCCTATTTTTAGTGGGGGTAATAAAATCACTTATATTGATGGCGGGAACATCGATTTATTTTCTTCGCCTTCATTGTATTTAGGACTTGTAAGAATATATTTTAACATATTTGAGAATAATAAGATTATTCTACCAAAAAAAATACCCCAAAAATATGAGTTTTATGTTTTTGGTTCATCTTCCGGGAAAGAAAAAGATATTACTTTTCAATTCAAACTTTTCCCTTTTTCTGAGGATTATCAAATTGATTTTGAAGAAGCAGACAAAACTATTAACTCCCATGATCCAACTATCTCTAATAAAAATTTTAGGGCTGAACTAGGGATTGTTTGTAGTATCGCAAGACGATTTCTTGAATGGAAAATCTCAGAATTAGTAATTCAAAATGAACTTGATAAAGGAGACATATTAGTGAGAGATGGCTCACTTCAAACTGCAATTACTGGAGAATCTAATTATTCTAAAAAAGCATATCAGGCAGCGGAAAATAAAGAAGTCATTTTTTGTGGTATTGCAAAAAGATCAAAACTTTACACATCTAAGGGGAGATCTTTATCTTATGCAATAAAATTGTTAGGAAATAAAGTGTGCCCAAAAAAATCATGGTATTATTATCCAGTAGTTGAAATTACTCATCCAGATCATAGCGCTGAAATGTACTTTGTTAAATTTCATCCCTCGTCAAAATATGTATTTAGATTCGAAATTGAAAAAAATATGGCGAAATCTTTAGGAAGGGCGAAAATTGAAGAACTTTTGGGGATAATAGCTTCTAACTCAGTTGATCTTAGATTCCCTGGATACCCATATGGACTTGTAGATGCAGATTACATAGCCAGACTCCGAAAGGATGAAATGGAAACTCAGAAAGCGCTTTTTATATCACTATGTAACGATAAAGATGTTTTAAAATTTATTGAAGAGAATATTAGTGTAGAAGATGCACATGATGTTTTAGATAAATTACAATGGATGTAGGTGTTATAATATGGACATTGTAGGAAAAATTGTATCTGGAGATTTTAGTGGTATAATAATTAGGCAAAAAACTGGAATTGATGTAGAATTAGGGGAATTGCTTGTAACAAGAGAGTGTAATGATTATTTTATAATGCAAGTTTTTGATGTTTCTTATGGGTCTCAAATACCGGAAAGAATTAGAAGTTTAGCTGCAGGTTTAAAGTTAGAAGAAGAGTCAAATTTATCATTTTTGGAAAATGAACTTTCTAATTTTATCCTCATTATTCTAAAGCCAATTCTTTTTGTCAGTCGAAATAAATATCATCTTCCAAAAAGACTGCCGAAATTTTTTGCTGCAGTTGAAAGAATCAATGAAGAAGATTTGAAATTCCTTGAGAAACCTAACACGCCACTCTACTTTGGCCAAATAAGGAGTGGATCAAGAATATTAAATATTGATGTTTTCCTTAACGGGGAAGATGTGCTAACCCACCATATGCTTATTTCCGCTTCCACAGGCAAAGGAAAATCTAATTTAGTTAAAGTTCTAACTTATAATTTACTAAATGAAAGCTATGCAGGTTTGTTAATTATTGATCCTCATGACGAATATTATGGTAGGACAAAAAAAGGATTAAAAGATCATCCAAATGCTATAAGTAAAATAGTATACTACTCAATTAATCCTCCTCCTGGTGCAAATACACTAATACTTGATTTAAGAACAATTAAACCTTGGCACCTAACTGGAATAGTTCCTTTAACAGAAGCACAGATAGAGTGTATATACTTATTTTACAATAGGGATAAAGAAAATTGGATAGAGAATATAGTGCTTGCTGAGAAAGACGATAACGTTTCCATAGTCACTCTAGATGTGCTTAAAAGAAAATTCAACAATATATTTGGGATATCTTTGGAAAATGGACAATTATCTTTTAGAAATAATTTATTTTCAAATACTAGCGGAAGTACAACAATAAAAAATGTTGTTGAATATTTGGAAAAGGGAAAAACTGTTATTTTAGATACATCAAAACTTGGAGGTGAAGTTGAACTTATGATTGGAGGGATTTTTGCTGAAGGTGTTTTTTCAAAATATCGTGATCTAAGTTTTAAAGGTCATCTTAATGAAAAACCTTGTATAAGCATTATCATTGAAGAAGCTCCAAGAGTTCTAGGAAAAGATGTTTTAGATAAGGGAATAAATATTTTTGGTACAATTGCAAGAGAGGGGAGAAAATTTAGAATAGGACTTGTAGCAATAACTCAACTTCCAAGCTTAATACCTAAGGAGATACTTGCAAATATGAATACAAAAATTATAATGGGAACTGAAATGTCGAATGAGAGAAGTGCCTTAATTAATAGTTCTCCCCAAGATATATCTGAAGAATCAAGAAATATAGCAAGCCTTGATATAGGCGAGGCACTTTTGACATCAACCTTTTCTAAAATAGCAATACCTCTAAAAGTACCTGACTTTGGTAAGATTATTAAAACCAATGAAAAAATTATAAAAGATAAAACCGTTATAAGAGGGGTCGACTTAGAGTGAAATTTTCCCATATGGCCGATCTTCATTTGGGCGGGTGGAGAGAAGATACTTTAAGGGAGGTGGGAATTAAAGCGTTTGAGAAAGCTATTGATATTTCTATCGATGAAAATGTTGACTTTATTCTTATTTCAGGGGATCTTTTTGATTCTTCTAATCCTACAATCGATGTTATGGCAAGAGCCGCAAAAAAACTATACGAGCTTAAACTAAAAGGAATAATTGTATATGTTATTGAAGGTTCTCATGATTTTTCCCCTACGGGTAGAACAATTCTTAAAGTTTTCCAAGAAGCAGGATTATTAAAACGAGTTACTTCAGGAGAAGAAAAAGAAGGAAAACTAACATTAAAAGGAGTACTAAATGAAAAAACTAAAACTAATATTTATGGCATACCCGGCCTCAGAGGTAGTTTAGAGAAGGCAACGTATAACTCACTCAATAGAGATGAATTGGAAAAACAAGAAGGTAAAAAAATATTTCTATTTCATTCAGCTATTGAGGAATTTAAATCGAATGATTTTTACCACATGGAGTCAATGCCAATATCTTTTCTTCCAAAGGGATTTATTTATTATGCAGGCGGACATATCCATGAGAGGGGTGAATTTGAATTAGGAGAATACAAAAATGTAGTATTCCCGGGGGCACTGTTCCCGAATAACATTGATGAGCTTTTATCTTTTAGAGGAGGGGGATTTTATCTAGTTGAACATAGTGATGGACTTCTTAATAAAACATACATCCCAATTACCATAGCTCCAGTAGTTCTTTTAGAAGTTAAATTGGAGTGTACTAATCCGATTAATATTGAGGAAAAAGTTAGAAATTCATTAGATAAAACATGCTTAAAAGACAGTATAGTAATTGTAAAATTTAAAGGTAAATTGGATGGCAATATTTCAGATATCAATTTTAAGAAGATTAGCTTATTTTTAGAGGATAAAGGAGCACTGTTAGTTAAAAGGGACACTCGAGACATTAAAACTAAAGAATTTAAAGAAATAAAAAATTCCTCAATGACTAAGGAAAAACTAGAAGAAGAAGTTATAACTCGACATAAAGATCAAATTCTACTTAAAGAATGTCGGATGGAGACTGTATCATTTGTAAAGTCTTTTATGAACCTATTGTCTAGAGAAAAAAAAGAAGGCGAAAAAAAGGAAGATTATACAAATTCTGTCCTCAACGATTCAATAGAATATCTTTCAAAAAATAATCTTTTGGAGGATTTTAATGAAACTTCTAACACTTGAGATGTTCAATATAAGAAGCTACGAACATCAAATAATACAATTTCCTGACGGATCTTTTTTACTGTCTGGGGACATTGGATTTGGGAAATCAACAATACTATTGGCAATAGAGTTTGCACTTTTTGGTTTAGGGGATATAACAGCATCTTCTCTTTTAAGGAGGGGGGAACGAGAGGGAAAAGTGCGTTTAGAATTTGAACTTGATAGCAAAAATATAGTTGTTAGTAGAGGCCTACAAAAAAAAGGAGAATCGATCTCTCAAGTAACGGGATACATTTCTATTGATGGCAATAGAAAAGAAATGACTCCGACTGAACTTAAAGCAGAGATAATATCTTTATTGGGTTACCCTAAAGAATTGTCTACAAAACAAAAAAATCCAATATACAGGTATACAGTGTATACCCCTCAAGAGGAAATGAAACAAATTCTATTGTCTAAACGAGAAGATAGAATGGAAATACTACGAAGAATATTCGGTGTTGATCGTTATAAAATCATAAGAGATAATTCTAATACTTTAAGACTTGATCTTAAAAGAAAAGCATTTAGTTATGAGCAACTTTCTAGAGGATTAAATGAGAGAAATAATGAATTAAAGGAAATAAAAGAAAAAAAAGAAAGACTAGATAAAGAAATAGCCGAAATTAATAAATCTCTGAATGAGATTAAAACAAATGAATCTTTTTTTCTTAAAAAGTCTGAAGAGATTGATGAAAAATATATTCGATACCAAAATCTTTCTAGTGAGATTGCAATAAAAGAATCTGAATACAACACATATGAAAATAATTGCACAAAACTTAATTTAAAATTGAATCAACTTATTTCTGGTAGAGAAGGCATTGATATAGAAAAAGAGATTCTTATAATTGAAAAAGATAATGTAACAATAATGGAAGAAATAGCAAAATGTAAAGAAATAAAAGAAGAACTAAATCGTTATAACATTACTCTAGGGAAAATTGAAGTTGAACTATCAAATAAAAGAGAATCATTTGAGAAAAATTCTAAAGAAATTGCACTGAAAGAGGGTTTACTTTCCTCCCTCAAAGGAAGTTATGATACGCCCATAGATGAATTAAGAAGGGAAATTGCCATAGCTGAAAAAAATATTGAATATACTTATCAAAAGAAAGAAGGATTTAACAAAGATCTTGATTTACTAATAAAATCAAAAGAAAGATACAATACAAAAATTTTGGAATATAAAGAAAAAAATTCAATGGCTATAGGTAGGCTCAAAACGACCGAATCTGATATGTGCTCTTTGAGTAACTTAAAAGGAATTGCACTATGCCCTTTATGCAAGCAAAGTATCTCAGATGAGCACCGTCAGAATGAAATTAAAAGAATGGATAAAGAAAAAAATAAGCTGTTAATAGATTTAAATCAAACGAACGAATTAATCAAAAAAGTAGAGCTCAAAATAAAAAAAATTGATAGCGATATAGATAATAAAATAAAAATTATTATTTCTTCTGAAAAAAATAAAATTATAGCAATAGAACAACAAATTAGAGAGACTGAATCATTTAATGGCCTATCAAAAGAATTAGATTCTCTTTTTTTGGAAAAGGAACTATTAGAAAAAACAATTGAAAATAAATCAAAAGAGCAAAAACAAATTCTAGATGAAATAAAAAAGTTTGCTCTAATAGATACAGAAACATTAGAATTAGAAAGTAGAAAAGATTCTAATCTTGATCTTATAAGGAACTACAAAGAAGCACTGAGCATAAGAAAAGATATAGAGGTAATGACCAATAATAAGAGCAATTTGTTGAAAGAAATTAATGCCCTACATGAAAGTGTAAAAAAATACTCGGATATTCATTCTGAAAAACAAAAGATTAATCAAGAATTAAAACAAATTTCTGATAAAAAGATTAAAAAAGAAAGAGAAGAAGCTGAGAAATCTAAAGAACTATATTTTTTAGGAAATGATTTACATAGAATAAGTAATGAAATTAAAGAAAAGAAAAAATATACTCAAATTAAAGAAAAACTTGAAAAAATGTCACACTGGATTGATAATTATTTCATTAACTTAATGGAAATAATGGAACGAGAGTTTATGGAATCCCTTAGAGTTCAATTTGAATCTTATTTCTCAAAATGGCTTGAAAGTCTACTAGAAGGCAATGACATCGAAGCTTTAATAGATGAAGATTTTACCCCAATTTTGAGACAGGAAGGCTTTGATGCGGACTATGATTCATTATCGGGGGGAGAAAGAACTTCTGTTGCTCTTGCTTACAGGCTAGCCTTAAATAGAGTAATAAACAATTTAATTGATGAAATTAAAACTCAAGATTTAATAATCCTTGATGAACCAACAGATGGATTTTCTAGAAAACAGCTTGATAAAGTAAGGGATGTTTTAGATATGCTTGGGATGGACCAAGTGATAATAGTTTCTCATGAACCAGAAATTGAAAGTTATGTTGATCATGTCTTAAGAGTAACAAAGAGGGACGGTATATCCAGAATCGAGTGTCAAGCATCTTCTTCTAAACCAACTGTTGGATTATTATAAAATTCAAAAGAAATTTAAAGATTAAATGTATAGTACCATATGGGGATATTATGCTTTCAAATATACCTATAAATCTTGATAAAGTAAAAAAAGAAGACCTAGATAAGGAAATCTTAAGGGCAGGGATAATAGCTGAGTTGGATGCAATAAATCTATATGAACAGCTTGCGTCCATGACAACTAATAAAAAAATAAAAATGATTTTACTAGATATTGCAAAAGAGGAAAAGACTCATGTTGGAGAATTTCAAACCTTATTACTTTTTTTAGACAAACAACAAGCAGAAGAATTGCAAAAAGGTAAAGAAGAAGTTGAAGAACTAATCAAATAATTTTCATGATAGAATGCGCTATTTTTATTCGTTAGAGAGCTCCGATTTAGGAACATTTAGCTTAGTTTGGAGTGAATTAAATAACAAAATAAAAATTATCAGAGTACTTCTTCCTGAAACTAGGCCCAATTTAATTCTTAAAATAAAAAAAGAATATCCTTCTGCTAAAAAATCTGATTCGTTAGAGGAACTGGCATGTGAAATTAAAAAACTCATTTCAGGTGAAGAGATAAAGTTTAATTTAGATTTATTAGATTTTGACATATGCACTGATTTTGAAAAAAAAGTATTAATTGCTAATAATAATATACCAATGGGATATGTAAGTACTTACTCAAGAATAGCAAAATCTATCGGGGTTCCAAAAGGTGCAAGAGCTGTAGGTAACGCGCTTGCCAATAATCCCTTTCCTTTGATAATACCTTGTCATCGAGTAATACGCTCAGATGGAAGACTTGGAGGATTTGGCGGAGGATTAGAAATGAAAAAGAAATTATTAGAAAATGAGGGAATTTTCCTATCTGATGGTAAAATAAATGAAACTAAAATCTATTATTAAAATTCATCAAGAGTTCTTTGACTATTAAAGAACTCTAAGTTTGAAACTCTTACTCCAATTCTTCTTAACTTTTTTTCAGAATTTTCTTCAATATAGCTATTCAACAACTGTTTGAAAACTGGAACGGCTCGTTGAATATCGTTTGCCTGAGATATTGTTTCACTTTTTATATGAGTTTTTAATTCAATATCAATTGTGATTAAAGAAACAGTTCTAAATGAAACGTTATCTCTTTTTATCTTTTGGTTTAACTCGTTAGACAACTCTATTATTTTTTCAAAAATAACTTTTTTATCCTTTGTGTCTTCTTTGAGGGTACCTATTTTAGACAATTGCTTTTTCTTTTTAGATTCAACTATGGAATTATCAATCCCTAATGACTTATCATGTAATAATTTCGCCTTGTTTTTGCCAAATATTTCCTCAAGAACTTTAATATCACATTTACTTAGATCTTTTGAAGTTTCAATTCCAATTTCGTTTAAAACTCTTGCAGTCTTTTCTCCAATCCCATGTAACTTAGAGACTTTTAGATTTTCTAAGAATGGTATTATCTCCTCGTTCTTAACTAGTGTAAGGCCATTTGGTTTTTGAAAATCAGATGCTATTTTTGCAACAAACTTATTTGAAGCAATACCTACTGATGCTGTTAGCCCTTCTTGAGATAATATTTTTTGTTTTATTGTATTTGCTACTTGAATGGCTTTATTCCAGTTACTGTTAGTTTTCTCAGTGACATCTATATATGCTTCATCAATACTGACTTGTTCTAATGTATCTGATTCTTCTTCTATTAAGTTCATTATTCTATCAGATACTTCTCTATAATATTCTATATCAACGGGTAAAAAAACAACTTCTTTGTTCATTGCAATTCTCTTTGCGAGAACTATAGGCATACCTGACTTTATCCCTAATTTCCGTGCGCTGTAGTTTGAAGTACTGACAGCACCACTATTTTGTGTTCTTCCAGAGTATACACATATTACTATTGGTTTACCCTTTATAGAATTATTTCTAACTTCTTCAATTGATGCATAGAAAGAATCAAGGTCAATATGCATTATTACCTTGTTCATCATACGAAATTTAAATTTTCATGATATAATCTTTGTCCTTATAATAAATAATCGCAAGAAATAAATAGGGTTTGTATATCTGTATATCAGGGATTACTATGCTGAGAGTTGTAAATCTCGGGGCGGAAGTTGAAGGTACCCCCATACTTAATCATGTAAATCTGTATATAAAAGAAGGTCAGACCTATGTCCTCTTTGGGCCCAATGGTAATGGAAAAACATCTCTTTTAATGACTTTAATTGGAAATCCTTCTTTTAAGGTAACTTATGGAAGAATCATATTTAAAGGACAAGACATTAACGATTTATCTACAGATCAAAGAGTGAAAATGGGAATGGGGATAAGTTTTCAATATCCACCAAAAGTTAGCGGTTTGAAGTTAATTGATATGTTGTTTAACTGTGCTAAACAAAGTGGTACCGATCCCAGCAAGATATACGAATATGCCCAGATGCTTAATATGGAAAAATTTCTTAATAGGAGTTTAAACGTAGGATTTTCTGGAGGCGAAGTAAAACGTTCTGAAGTGCTCCAGCTTTTGACACTAAATCCGGATTTAGTGTTATTTGATGAACCTGACAGTGGTGTAGATTTGGATAATATTGCTATAATTGGAAGTGCTGTTGGAGATTTGCTGGATAGAAAAAAAAATAAAGATGATAGAAAAAAATCAGGCCTTATTATTACCCATCAAGGACATATCCTTGACTATGTAGATGCAGACTATGGATTAATACTTTATAAGGGCATGATTGCTTGCGTGGGAGATCCTTATGATATGCTTGATGAAATAAGTAAAAAAGGTTATGGGGGGTGTGTTGAAAAATGCCTGAAAGGATTCCAAAACTCGATAAAGACGTAAAGGATAAGCTTGAGAAAGTCGGAATTGAAATGGATAAAGAAAAGCGATCAGCGATATTCCTTCAAGTAGACCAGAATGTTGAGACTTCTTCAAGTTTTGCATCAGGCATAGAAATGATTGGCATTAAACAAGCCCTTGAGAAGTATGACTGGCTTCATGATTACTATTGGAAAGTAGTTTCGAGGGATAAGGACCAATACACTAAAGAAGTAGACGTTGAAGAAGTAAACGGATACTTTATCAGGTCACTTCCTGGAACAAAAGTTAATTTTCCAGTTGAGGCTTGTCTTTATTTAAAGTCACCCAAAAAACAGAAGGTCCACAATATTATTATCGCTGAAGAGAATTCTGAATTAAATATAATCTCTGGATGCGCATCTCATCCTGGCCTTACAACTGGTATGCATTTAGGTATTTCTGAGTTCTACGTAAAAAAGAATGCTAAACTATCCTTCACTATGATCCACAATTGGGAAAATAATATTGAGGTTAGGCCAAGAAGTGCCGCAATTGTTGAAGATGGAGGAGTCTACATAAGCAATTATATTATTATGAATCCTGTTAAAATAGTTCAGTCCTACCCAACAGTTCATTTAAATGGAGATTACTCAACTGCCATAATGAGCAGTGTTATAGTAGCCATGGATAATTCAATAGTTGACACAGGGAGCCGTGTTATAATTAAAGGAAAAGGATCTAGTGCAGAAATTCTCTCTAGGGCTATCAGTAAAGGGGGAACTATTTACTCTAGAGGAGATATAGTTGGAGATTCCCCAGATGCAAAAGGGCATTTAGAATGCATGGGAATGATGCTATCCGAACAGGGCAGTATAATTGCAATTCCTGAATTAGAAGCTAAACATCCAAATGTGGATTTGAGCCACGAAGCGGCAATTGGAAAAATTGCTGAAGAAGAAATCTTTTATTTAATGTCAAGAGGATTTACTAGAGAGGAAGCAACTGCAGCAATTGTTAGAGGTTTTCTAGATATAGAAATTAAGGGATTACCCTCTGCTTTAAAGAAAAAAATAGACGAAGCTATAAATCTAGTCGAAAAAGAATTAATTTAATTTTTATTCTTTCCAAAAATCAGGCATAAACAGTACCATTACTGAGAATATTTCTAATCTCCCAATCCACATGCAAAATGTCAAAACTATTTTAACAAAGTTAGGTAAAAATGAGAAAGTGTACATTGGTCCTACTAATCCCATACCTGGGCCAACATTACCTAACGTTGTAGCCACACTTGAAATTGAAGTGATTAAATCAATCCCATACGATGTAACAAGTACTGTTGCTATAACAAAAATTGATATATACCCTACGAAAAATCCCATTATTCCTTTTATAACGTCGTCAGAAATCGTTTCTTCTCCAACTTTTATTGCTAAAATTGCATTTGGATGTATAAATTGGTATATTTCCCTATAAAAATATTTTAAGAGTACTAATATTCGTATATTCTTAATCCCCCCTCCAGTTGAACACGCACAGCCACCAATGAACATGAGAATTAAAAGTATCATTCTTGAAAAAGCTGGATACACATCATAGTTGCTTGAAACAAATCCTGTTGTTGTTATTATGCTAACAACTTGAAAAGAAGAATATCTTATGGCATCAATTATATTATTATAAACACTATATCTTAAATCTACAGCCATTATAATAATTGAACTTGCTATAATTGTTGAATAAAATAAGAATTCTTTATTTTTAAAATAGTCTAGTTTTCCTCTTAATGCCGCATAGTGTAACATAAAATTTGCACCAGATAAATACATGAATAAAGTTATAACGCCTTCGATAAATGGATTATTATAATATGCGACACTTAGATTCTTAGTTGAAAATCCTCCAGTTGCAAGTGTGGAGAATGTGTAGCATGAAGCGTCAAAAAATCCCATTCCCCCAATTATTAAAAGAATTATCTCAGCAGCGGTGAATATAAGATACACCCCATAAAGAATCTTTGCAGTATCCCTAACTTGTGGTTTTAATTTATCTATTTTAGGGCCAGGAGATTCTGCATTAAATAATTGCATACCTCCAATTGAAAGGGCAGGAAGGATTGCAACAGCAAGTACTATAATCCCCATTCCCCCCATCCACTGAGTCATTGCTCTCCAAAATATTATTGATTTAGGTAAAATATCAATATTTTGAATAACTGTAGCTCCTGTTGTAGTGAAGCCAGACATAGTTTCAAAATAGGCATCAAGATACCTTAAAGTTCCAGAAAGAAAAAATGGGAGTGCACCAAATGCCGAAAATGCTGCCCATCCTAGGGACACAACACCTAAACTTTCTATAGGTCTCAATCCTTCACCTTGACTTTTTATTTCACTTAAAGCAAATCCTGATAAAAAGGTGGCAATGATAGAAATAATAAACACAATTAACTCTTTTTCTCTATAGTAAAACGCCCATATTAGAGGAAATATCATTGAAATACCTATCATCATAAGGAGTTTTCCAATAATATTTAGAACAGTTTTACTTCGCATAGATGGACACCAATAAAACTAAAGTCTTAATTTTTTTAATTTCCATAATTTATTAAACTTACTCTTTCCAATAACTTGGGATAAATAATGCAAATAGGGTAATTAATTCAAGTCTGCCGGCTAACATACAAAAACATAATACAAGTTTTGGAATTGACGGTAAGAAACTGTATGTTGCCATGGGACCAACTAAACTTAGCCCAGGACCCACCCCCCCTAAAGTAGTAGCGACAGAAGATATAGATGTGAGAAGATCATTGCCAAATGCAAGCATAATTAGGCTGCATAATCCAAAAGTAATCATATAAAAAAAATAAAATCCGCTTACCCCTTGAAGAGTATCCTCTGGGATAATTTTTCCATTCAATTTAATCTGAAATATTGCATTGGGGTGTATAATTTTATAGAGTTCCCTTAAACCTATTTTTATCAATAATAGTATTCTTACAACTTTTATAGCTCCTGCAGTTCCTCCCGCACAGCCTCCAATTAACATAAGTATTATGAGAATTAATTTTGAAAAGTCAGGCCATAAATTAAAATCTGTTGTTGCATATCCAGTAGTGCTTGATATGCTCATTACATTGAAAATAGCATGTCTAAATGCTAGTGAAAGATTCTCGTGTAATTGGTAGCTAACATCTAAAGTCACAACTAATATGGAAAAAGCCAAAATAAATAAGTATAACATAAATTCGCTATCTTTTAGATAAGCTATATTTCCCTTTAATGCTGCATAGTGTAGAGAGAAACTTGTTGCACCTAAAAACATAAATAAAATTATTACACTTTCTATTTTTAAACTATTATAAAATCCAATACTGGCATTCTTAGTTGAAAAACCTCCTGTTCCAAGAGCACCAAAAGAATGACATGATGCATCAAATAGATTCATACCTGAAAAAACTAACAGAAAAATCTGGACACAAGTAAAAAAAATATATACTCCATAGATAATTTTTCCAACTTCTCTAACCTGTGGTTTTAATTTATCTAATTTTGGCCCAGATTGTTCTGGCAGAAAAATTTGTCTGCCTCCAACTGAAAGTGCGGGCAATACTACTAGTGCAAGAACGACTATTCCAATGCCGCCTAACCAGATTGTAAAAGATCTCCAAAATAAAATACATTTTGGTAATATTTCCACATTATTAATAACAGAAGCTCCTGTAGTTGTGAATCCTGATATAGTTTCAAAATAGGCATCAATAAAACTCAGATTACCCGAGAGGTATAATGGTAGTGATCCAAAAATTGGTATTATTATCCAACAGAAAGAAACAACACTAAAACCCTCAACGAGACGTATATTTTCTTCTTTGAATATTAATTTCAATAAAGTTCCTGTTATTAATGTTATTAAAATGCAGAGTAAGAATATATATGCTTCAGTCTCATGATAATATACCCCACAGAGTAAAGGAAGTATCATGGAGATACTTACTACTTGTAGTAATTGTCCAAGTATATGTAAAACTGGATTTAGTCTCATTTAATCTAAACTTATTACTGTTATTTTATTTATAAAATTATTTAAAAAATTGAATTTATATAGTTAATAATACCCTTATTTTATTTAAAAATTAGAAACATCAAAAAAATTTTGGTATATCTATTCCTTTTTTTAGTTTTTATAATTCAATGATTTTTTTTTAAGTTAAATTTATTTAATATTTTATATGAATAGTTTAATAAGTGTATTACCTATTCTTAAATTGACTAAGTCAGTGATATATATGAAAAAGAAATTGGAGTCTAAAAATGCACCTGCCCCAGTTGGGCCTTATTCCCAAGGTGTAGTTGCAGGAGATTTTGTATTTATTTCTGGACAACTTCCAATTCAAAAATCTGGAGAGCTTTTACTAAATGATATTGAAAGAGCTACAGAGGTAGTTTTAGAGAACATTGAAACAATTCTAAAAGAAGAAAATCTTTCACTTCAAGATGTTATAAAATCGGAAGTATATCTTAAAGATTTGAATAATTTTGATAAATTCAATAAAACTTATGCGAAGTTATTTCCTTGGGAAATAAAACCATCTAGAGTCACTGTAGAAGTATCAAAACTGCCAAAAAACTCGGATATTGAGATATCCTGCATTGCATATAAAAATAAAAAATAATACAATTAATACTGGTTAATACTGGCCAAATAATTCTCTTATTTTTTTAATTTTTTCTACCTTTGCAGATATAATGACTTTATCATCTATTTGAACTATATCGTCCCCTCTTGGGATAATTAGCTTGTTATCTCTTACAATAATTAAAAATAGGATTTCTTCTGGTAAAGTGATATCTCTTAAAGTCTTTCCAAGTATCTTAGCATTTTTGGTTGGTATAAGTTCAATAATCTCTGCCTGTCCAGTTGGAAGTATTATAAGTGATTTAAGTCCGCCCATTCTAATAAAACGCATAACGTGTTCTGCAGTAGAAATTTTTGGGCTCAACGCAATGTCTATTCCCATATCTTCAAAAAATCTTATGAGTTCAAGATTTTCAACTCTTGAAATAGTTTTTGATGCACCCAAATACTTTCCGATAAGACAAGAAAATAAGTTTAATTGATCATACTTAGTTAAAGAAATAAAAGCATCGACATCTCCAATTCCTTCATCTTTCAGTAAAGAAAGATCCATTATGTCTCCCTTGATCACAAGAGTCTTTTGTAAAATTTTAGATATTTCTTCACATCTTTTTGTATCGCTATCAATCAGTTTAACGGACATACTTCTTTCAAGCATTTTTGCAAGTTGTACTGCAGTGTTACTTGCACCAATTATCATTACTTTCCTTATTCTTTGACACTCACTACATTTTTCTATAACGTTTTCAACTAGCTTTGGTTTACCAAGTATGAAGGCTTTATCTCCTTCTTCAAAGACATATTCTCCTGTAGGGATTATTGTATCTTCTCCTTTTATGACAGCACCGATAATGGTACCTTCTGGGAATATATTTTCTTTTAGAGCTCTGCCGACATATTTAGAGTCATTTTTAACTAAGAATTCCGCCATAGTGACCTTTCCATCTGCCAAAGCCTGAATAGCAAGTGCGCTTGGAAGTTCCAATATTCTTTCTACATCATAAGCTATAATGGTGCCGGGGGAGAAAGAATAATCTACTCCAACTTTAGTTAGATCAATATCTTCAGTGAAAGTGTATTCAATTGCAATTTTAGCAACAGTTTTTACTGCACCAAGATTTTTTGCCGTTATGCAAGCTATTAGATTAACTTCAGAAGAATTTGTAACTGCAACTAAAAGGTCTGCGTCTTTCACACCAGCTTCCACAAGCACCTTAGGATTTGAGCCATTGCCTTGTATTACAAGAGCGTCTATCTTCTTTGATATTTCTTGACATCTTGTAAGATCCCTTTCAATTACAACTACCCCAATGCCTTCTTCGATAAGGAGTTTTGCAATGTTGAATCCAGTGAGGCCGCCACCTACGACTATTACATACATAAGTTACGATATGTGTCTATTTAATATATAAAGATTTAGTATATGCTTTTTAAAATTCAAGATAAATCCATAGAATAAGATATTAAAGTAGGATCTCTTAGCGGAGCTTCATTGATTATTTTATTTATTGATTTAAACATTTTGTTGCTATAAAGGAGTATTCAAATACTGTTTTTGGAAAATCCATTCTGACTTTATCACTTTCATTACCGCAAGTTAAACATCAAATCAAAATATTATTCAACTAAAGTACTTTTAAGAATCATTTTAGTTATTTCTTTCCAAGATTTTCTTATCTCAGAAATTTCAATCCCCATTTGCATAGCTGCCATAAGCCCATCTTGAATGGAAGTTATCCCCATTGAAAGAGAAAAACTATCTATGTCTTTTTTTATGAATCCATTTATTTTGTAATTTTCAAAGTAGTCCGCCATTAGTTTAATTGAGTCTTTGTAATATTTTGTCATTTCTTCTTTCATCAAGGGGTTACTTGTCATCAGCTCTGACATTGCCAACTTAAAATCAAGGGGGGGAAATAATTTATCTAATATTTTAAAATTTTCAAATGAAGTTGAATGCTCGATGTTAAACATAATGTCAAAAAATTCATCTGTTGATATATCTTTAGGTGGTCTTGAATTTAAGAATGCCACTAAATCTTTTTGAGTGTACTCAACATAAAATTTGATTACTTCTAAAAAAAGCTCTTCTTTACTTTTAAAGTATTGATATATTGCTCCTTTACTAACACCAAGACATTCTGCAATTTCAGCCATCTTCGTTTTGTAATACCCTTTTTCAGAAAAGAACTTTACAGATTGTTTTATTATTCTGTTTTTCGCTTCTTCTCTGTATTCTGGAAATACTTTAGGCATAATACTCTCATTTAAATAAATTGAATAATCGTTTAAAAATATTTCGACTTACAAGAAATAATAATGACTTATAAGTAACTTTTTTGTATATATTTCAACGCAACATAAATACTTTTATACTAATTATAAGTCCTACCAATAGGGACTTGGATGAATATGATGTTTTGGGTTTTACCCTTATTAATTTTTTTTGCAAGAGTAGCTGATGTTAGTTTAGGGACTATGAGAATCATTTTTGTATCAAAAAATCTTAAGAAACTTGCACCCATAGTAGGATTTTTTGAAGTTTTTATCTGGATTAATGTAATCGGTCAAGTAATGCAAAATGTTAATAGTGTTATACATTACATATCATATGCAGCAGGATTTGCAGCTGGAAATTATGTTGGGATTGTAATCGAAGAAAGACTTGCAGTAGGTCATGTGATTGCAAGAATAATAACAAAAGAAAAAACTGACGACCTCATTAAATATTTAAAAAAAGAAAAATGTGGAGTTACCATAATTGATGCAAAGGGGATAAAAGGAAATGTAAAGATTCTTTTTACAGTAGTTAAACGAAAAAAATTAGATATGATATATGAAGCAATTGACAAATATACTCCTGACTCCTTTGTTTCAGTAGAAGATGTTAAATCTGTTAGTGAAGATAGATTTGTAGGCCTCCCATTTAAAAAAAAGAGATTAATAAGATCTTTTAAGTCTTTGAGAAAAGGTAAGTGAATATATCTATACTTCTAATTTGACGTAATAACTAAGAGTTATATAAGATTTGACAACAAGTACGCAATTAAATTTACAAATGAGGCTAAATAGCAAAAATCTATAAAATTTTGTATTGATATAATATCGAATTGAGAACATCAAGCTGATTTGGAGCTACAAACAAAGTTACAATTGATTTTTTAAGCACAATCAAAAATATTATTCAAAAAGTAGATTGGCTTTACGAGATTGTAACACTCTAAAAACATACTGATTATATTGGAGAATTATATTTGTATATATTATATGAATTTTAAAAACTAGAATAAAACTCTTTTGTGGGCCATCTAACATTAGCAATAATTAGTGTAACGATTAATTTACAATTGATACAATCAAAGTTGAAATTAGAAGAAAATTCGACGATAAGGGGGTATAATTCTTTTGGATCTTACTTGACTAATTTCTTTGATATATAAAGAGAGAAGAAATCTCCTATTAAATGTATATTAGTTAGTTTGTAATTTGTTTTTTCTAATAAATTTTTAATTTCTGATTCATTTATTCTATCTTCTAGAGGAGGCCCTCTCTCAGTTTCTTTTTTCTGCCATTCTACAATACAGAGAGTTCCACATCTAATTAGAACTCTATTAGTTTCTTCTAGAAAGCTAATTTTATCTTCAACTTCATGAAGAACATTTGAGATTAAAGCAAATGTTCCAACATTAGAGTCTAAAGGAAATCTATAAGGCTCAGAAAAAATTGGAATAATATTTTTTATATTTTTTTTATATATCCTTCTTTTAAGCTCCTCTAACATTTCACTAGAAGTATCAAGAGCAAATACCTTACCTTCAATTCCTATAATTCTAGAAGCAGGTATAGAAAAATAACCTATCCCGCATCCGATATCTAGGAAGATATCTTTAATTTTTAGACCAGCTTTGATTAGAATTTCTTCAGGAGGTAATATTTTTCTTCTTTCAAAAGAATCTAATTTATGCATTTCTTTTACATTGAATTTGTGAGCCATATAAATCGTCCTATTGCCAAGTTAAAGGAGTTTCAGTATTTTTTAAGTGATAGATATAATATTTGGCTAATTCAATAATGTCGATATTTTAATAACATAATAATTTAGTTTATTTGAAAACTCCTTTTTTAATTAAAATTTTCTGATAGGTTTCATTTATTTCTTTTAACATATCCTCCATTTCTTTCTTAACTTGATCAGGTTTATTTACATTAAAGTCTGGATGAAACATCATATTTAATATTTTCTTTCTCTTTTTTATTTCTTCAATTGTTGCATCGGGAGGACACCCAAATTTTTTTAAAAGCATTTCAAGAGAATCACTTTCTTTTTTTATTGATTCTTCCTTTCCCTCTTCCTTTTTTGAACTATAGCTCCATTTTTGATAATCCCATTTTTTCTCTTCACTTTTCTTTTTTTCTTTAATCTTAAATTTTGTTTTTATGCTTTCAAAAAACTTATTTTTTCCATAATCTTCATAACTCAAAAGAATTTCAATATATCCTTCACCACTATATTTTGAAGTAAATCTTAGTATACATTTCTTTTCTTTTTCTTTTTCTATTTTACCTATCTCCGCAGATTCAATTGTTGTAATATTTGGAGAAGATCTTATCTCAACCTTTACATTTAAAGCGTCTTCATTCCCTAAATTTTTAACTTTGATAGGAATTGAAGTTATTTCTCCTTCTTTTATCTCTTCTATGAACTCTTCTCTTAGAAATAGTTTAGGTCTTGAATTTCTCTCTTTTAAGGTATAAAGCGACCTCGTAGTTATACCTTCTTCAAGACACTTTTTACAGACAAGTCTTGAATAATTCCAGCAAGAAGAACAAACTTTTTGCCCACAAACAGGGCATCTTCTTTTATTTTTGGAGAATTTTATTATCTTTTCGCAGATGGAGCATCTTTCAATAAGATTTGGCTCTACCTTTGATGAATCTTTTTTCCTAGGCATCTTTATTTTTAGCCCACAATTAAGGCAACTTAAGTATTTTTCATCGCCCTTGAATATTATAATGGCCCTACAATTGGGACAAAGTATCTTCATGATAGTACTTGTAATAGGTAATCTTAAATATTTTTAGGAATTAATTATAATAAGGAAGCATTGGTGGGAAAAATGAAAAAAAATAATGATAAAACTCCAAAACAGGACACTAAGAAAAAAACTAAAAAGTGGAGAATTCCTATACTTATAATTTTAGTATTGGCTTTAATGTTTACGGTGGTATTTTATGATGTTTATAAACTGGGCAATGAAAATGTACTTTTTCTTTTTGTAGACGAAGATAAAGGGAATCCTGGAATTGTTGAAGTATCTTCAATTATCCAGTTCTCTAATCTAAGGTCTAAAGAGAATAGCATTGATATCGATCCATTATCTACAAATGCTAATTTAAACTCCTTAGGGATAAATATAAACAACTCATTGATGAAAGCCCCAGATATAAAACAAGGAACTGAATACGCTAAAGAGATTTCAAAAGAGCAATCAAAGATTGATATACACAGAGTTGTTGTTATCGATTCTGAAACATTAAAAGAATTGGTTAATGTCGTTGGATATGTTCCTATTGATTTTAATCAACAGATTCTCATACTTGGCCTAAAAAGAGATATTGTTGCAAAAGGAAATGTTACCGGTATTATGGCTAAACAGATCCTTCAAGGAAAAGCATTTCCGATAGTTGATCCTACGAGCATACGAGATGTACCAGAAGTAAGCCTTTGGAGAGTAAAAAGCAAGATCATTGGAGAAATATCAATAAATCTACTTGACCATGCTAAATATGATAAGCAAACAAGAAAAGATATATATTACAAAATACTTAGATTGTATAGGGAGGATAAAATAAAAGTTTATAATAAGAATGTGACCCTTATCCTAATGGACATATTGCCAGAAGGATTTGGTAGAACTATAATGGATTTTGTTGTCAATATCATAAGTTAGGGATTTTTATGCAAAAAGAAATATACGTAATTGCTACATTTATTATGGCTGTAGGACTTGCAGTAGCAGTTTATAATATTAGTATTTTAAATAATCAAAATACGCTACTTAGTCAAAGAATAACCACTCTTAATCAAGACATAACAAGACTTCAAAGCCAACAAACAATTCTTGAAAATAAGATCGCTGTACTCGAAGTTGCTAAATCTCAATATGATTCTGTTGTTAGAAACTATACTTCTCAAATTCAAGATCTATTGAAGAAAAATGAGGTCTTGCAGCTTCAACTTAAATCATGGGACATACCTGTAATCTGGGTATCTAGTGAAGTTCAATGGACTTCTTCGACTTTGCATCCAAGTGATAATGTTCGACTTACTTTTAATCTAACAAATACCGCAAATGAAAATGCTCAGAATATAAGAATTTCATTACCTGAATCTTATATGAGAGGATTTCAAGTAGTAAGAGTAACAGATCCAAGAGCAAGACTAATCAATAATGAAATTTCAATAGATTCTCTTGCCCCCCACCAAACACTAAATTTTGAAGTAATCTTGAGTACGCAATCTTCAGGATTATATAGTGGGCCTTTGAGGATCAGGTGGACAGGTATTGGAGATTTTTTTACCTTGACTGAAATAAGTACTAGAGTTAACTAGAGATGCTTTCATGGAAATAAAGAAGTATCCTGAAGACTTTCAAGTAGATGAAGTAATAGACATTAAAAATGGAAAACATCTAGTATTCAAAGTAAAAAAAATAAATCGAGATACGATTGATGTAATTCACGAAATTTCAAGAAAAACAGGGGTGCCATTTGGAAAATTTGGATTTGCAGGGCTTAAGGATAAGCATGCAGTTACTACTCAATACTTTTCTGTTGATAAACTCTACAAGGATATAATAAAAGGAATTGATATCAATGATGTAGAATTATCTGAGTTTTTTGAAGGGCAAAAGATTAATATTGGTGATCTGTTAGGAAATAATTTCAACATCCTTGTTAGGAACATCCCTGAAAATTTTAAAAATGTCATAAGGGCTAATATTCTAGAAATTGAAAAAAATTTTGGATTTCCAAATCTATTTGGAGAACAGAGATTTGGGGGAAATGAAGAAGTAGGTAGACTTATTTTGAGGGGTGAATTTAAAGAAGCGATTGAAAAATTTTTATTGAAAGAGACACTTTCCCCAGAAACAAGCGAATTGATAATAGAGAAAGAATATGCTAAAGCACTTGAATCATACCCAAAATTACGAAATGAAAGACAAATTTTAGAATATTTGTCAAAGTCACCCAATTACTCAAAAGCTTTTGTGATACTACCTCCTTCAACTTCTTCCCTCTTTGTTCATGCATACCAAGCAAAGATATTCAATGATGCAGTCCTAGAAAGAATAAAGGAGATTCCTATTAATGAAGTTGAGATTGGTGATTTAGTTTCTATGGAAAAAGAAGGAAACTATAGTAGAACACAAGTAACAAAATCTAATATAGAAAGGATTAGAGGTGGAATTAAAAAGGGGGAGATTAATGTCATATGCCCTTTAGTAGGATTTAACTCATTGATCCCCAAATCTCGTTTAGGTAAATCATTAATCAATATTTTAGAAAAAGATGGAATCAATAGAATAAATTTTCAAGTTAAAGAAGCCCCTTTTTTGGCATCTAATGGCGCATATAGAAATATCTTAGGAAAATACAAAGATCTTTCATATAAGATTGAAGAAAATGGAGTAAGGTTTATGTTCTTTCTCTACAAAGGAGAATATGCAACAGTATTCTTGAATTACCTCACTTTTTCTTTATCTTGATTATATCGCCTATTGTTGTTTCTTTTAGATTTTGTTTTGATTTAGATATGTTTATGCCTTCATCAGATTTTTCTTTAAGTTTAATACTCAAAGTTTTTTCTAATTTTTGTATTAATTCATTAGAGAGAGCAAAACCTTCTGTTTCGATATGATGTATTATAGATTCTTTTTCATTCATTTTTCTAGCAAGATCCTTTTGTGACCACCCTTTTGATTCTCGAGCGTCTTTTATTACTATGTGATAATCTTCTACTAGCGCATACTCTTCCTTTGTCTTTACAGGTGCATTTATCCGAGACTTTAAAGGTAATGCGATCCCTTCTGAACTCATATCACCCTTACCATATTTGGACCAACTTTGATGGTCAACTCCAAATCTCGAACATTTATCGCAAACTTTTATACTGGCGCTTTCAACTTTAACATTGAATACTTTTCCATGTATAGTTTTGCCACATATTTCGCATATCATCTTATCAATAGTTTTTTAATATCAATATTTATAAGGGTTTTGAACTTTAGTCTTTTATTAAAAATGATATTCACTATTGTAAGATTTTTTTAAAATATTTCTTACATCAATGACACTCAATGTAGAAACATTTATAAATCAGTGAAATCTAATATATCATGTTCGGGGTGCTAATTGTGGACAGTAGTATTAAGTATCGGACAAAAAGGCTTGACGAAGAAGATGTTTATGAAAACGATGTTCAATATAATGATAAAATAATAGAAAGATTAAAGCTCCTAGAAATTCAAAATAGAAGTTTTATTACGGAAAAAATTAGATTGGAAAAAGAGAATGAAAACCTCAAAAAAGAATTGGATAGATTGAATGCGCCCCCCTTGATTACAGGAGTTGTAGTTGAGGCAATAGATCCTTCTAAAATAATAATAAAAAGCTCTAGTGGTCCCAAATTTGTAGTAGGTGCATGTTCTAACGTAGATATAAAAGATCTTGTTCCTGGCGCATTAGTAGCTTGTAATCAAAGAAATCTTTCAATAATGGAAGTATTACCTTCTACAAAAGATCCAGAAGTTTGTGGGATGGAAGTTTTAGATAAAACTGGAGTTACATATTGTGAAATTGGTGGTTTAAGAGATCAAATAAATAAAATAAAAGAGACCGTAGAATTACCCCTTAAAAAACCAGAGTTATTTGATAAAGTCGGGATAGAGCCTCCGCACGGAGTCCTACTACATGGGCCCCCTGGGAATGGTAAGACTTTAATCGTTAAAGCTGTTGCTAATGAAACTGATTCTACTTTTATTAGAGTCGTAGGATCAGAATTCGTTAGGAAATACATTGGAGAAGGGGCAAGAATGGTAAGAGAAGTTTTTAATCTTGCAAGAGAAAAATCTCCTTCAATTTTATTTATTGATGAAATTGATGCTATAGGTGCAAGGCGTGTTGATACAGGTATAAGTGGGGATAGGGAAGTTGCAAGAACGATGATGCAACTTTTAGCTGAACTTGATGGATTTGATCCGAGAGGCCAAGTTAAGATCTTAGGAGCTACAAACAGAGTAGATATATTAGATCCTGCGCTTCTAAGGCCAGGTAGATTTGATAGACTAATTGAAATACCCCCGCCCACAAAAGATGGATGTTTAGATATATTTAAAATCCATTCTAGAAACATGAATATCAAAAATCTTGATTATTCAGAAATCATTGATTTAATAGATGGCTTATCTGGTGCAGAAATTAGATCGCTATGCACAGAAGCTGGAATGGCTGCCATAAGAGAAGATCGAGATTATGTAACTTCCGAAGACTTTAAATGCTCAATATCTAGAATTGCATCATCGGAATATCCAAATAATTCCCTTATTGGTATGTATGGATGAGGAAACCGACAGCGTCTGACGGATGATGAGAGATGGGCGGTCTGACATATTTTTTATTTTTACTAATCTATAGTAAACTTTATTTACCTTAAATTCTATTTTAATAGGGCGATTATTTGAAAGCGGAGGAAGTTGCAGATTTAATTTTTGGGTATACCATATTTATTTTTAGTGTAGTAGCGGTTTTTCTTTGCTATTATTTTGAGAATTTTATATAAATTCAATTTTTATTATTTTATTTTTATAACATTATCTAAAATAGAAAAATATTTGTAAAGAGGACAATAAAAGCATCCCACATACTACAATAGTCATTGTTATTAATATAATTTTCTTTCTTTTTTCTGATTTCATATATATGCAATCTTATTTAAGATTAAATATCTTTCTATACCAGATTCTAAGAAATATTATTTTTTAGAATATAAAAATAAGGATTATTTAGGTATATTTATCCATTTTAAAGTATTTTAGGCGAATGATTTAATAAAAAATAAAATATCTCGTCTAGGATTGCTTTATATTATTTCCAATCTCATATTAATTGGTGATTATGTGTTATACTGCAATAATTTGAAGAAAGTACCTTTTCCACTATTAATTGAAAAGGCAATAGAGCATGCAAATACTGAAAAAAATGAAAAGAACTTTGTACTATCAAACATATTTATGGAGATAGCTAAAGTATAAAAACTTAAAATAATTTTTTTATTTAGTTATGTCAAGTAAAATAAAAAATATCCTAATGTGGGACGAATCATTGTTCAGAAATCCAGAAGTCTTCGATCTTAGTTACGTTCCGGAGGTTTTTAATTTTAGAGACAATGAACTTGAGGCTATATCACATAATGTAAAGCCTTTAATTAAAGGAGATCTCCCCACAAATACCATAATTCTTGGACCAACAGGTACAGGTAAAACCACTTCTGTTAAGTTACTATTCAAAAATATTACTGAAGTTTCAAATGAGGTGATACCTGTATACATTAATTGTCAGTTTCATTATCGGGAATTTTCTATAATGTCTCAAATTTTTAAAGGAATTTTTGGATACCCCCCAGTAGAAACTGGTAAACCTCTGACAACACTATACGAGTATACTATGGGAGAATTACAAAAAAAAGACAAAAGATTACTTGTAGCATTAGACGATGTTGATTTTTTATTTCATGTTAACGTTGCAGAAAACATTCTTTATAAAATCCTAAGGGCACATGAGATATTTCCTGGTGTTAAAACAGGAATTATTGGAATTGTTACGGACAATGCATTTTCGTTTAAGGTTTCTGAAAAAATTAGAACAGTATTCATGCCAAATGAAGTTCACTTTAAGCCTTACTCACAGTCTACAATATCAGATATTCTTAGATATCGTTGTGACATCGGGCTATATCCGGGAGTAATGGATGAAGAAGTTTTAGATAAAATTTCGGAGATAACTTTTGATAAAGGAGATTTAAGGCTAGGGATAAGGGGAATAAAAGAAGCAGGAATGTTAGCAGAGCTTGAAGCTAGACGGAAAATAACTGTTGGCGATGTTGAAAAAGCAATTGATCGGATAAGTTCTTTTCTTCATGTTGAAAATGTCTTTGATGGTTTATCCAATTCTGATGTAAAAGTTCTAAAAACTATAGCCTTAAATTCCGGTAAATTTACAAAAGCCAACGATTTCTTCAATATTTTATCTGGAGAAATGTCATATGAACTATTTAGAAAAGTTACAACAAAACTTGAAAATCTTAAGCTCATAGATATTCAACGGGCACAATCTAGAGGTCGCGGTAAACAAAATTTAATTCATTTAAGGGTACCAAAAGAAGCAGTACTTGAAATTATTAGAGAATAACCTTTAAAAGTAATTCATATCTTTTTTAGTTCAAATGAGAATACTTGTAACTAATGATGACGGTTATGGAAGAGAAGGACTAAATAGCCTTATAGAAGTTGCCGAATCTTTGGGGGAGGTAGTAGTTGTAGCCCCCAAAGAAAACTGCAGTGGTATTGGACATAGTTATTCTATATTTAAAAAAATTGGAGTTGAAGAGGTATACTTAGAAAATAAAAAAAGAACAGACTATGTTGTTTCTGGGACCCCTGTAGACTGTGTCGCTCTATCTATAAGACATTTCATGAAAGAAAAAATTGACTTGATTCTTTCTGGAATAAATCACGGAGAGAATATATCTTACGATATATATTACTCGGGTACTGTTTCAGCTGCAAGGGAAGGTATAATAAACGGAATACCTTCAATAGCAATTTCTTCAAGTGACTATTTTAATCCTATGTTTGAAACTGCAACAAAATTTTTAGAAATACTTTTCAATTCTTGGAACTTTTCTAAGTTGCCAACTGATACGCTTCTTAACATAAATGTTCCTTCTGTGCCCTTCAATGAACTAAAAGGTATTGAAGTAACACGACTAGGTAGGAGAGTGTACTATGATGAACCATTCGAAACTGATAACGAAGGAGGTAAGATGGTCTTTAAAGTATTCGGTAAAACTCCCGGGGGTTTTGTAGAAGATGGTACCGACTACTCTGCATTATTACAGAATAAAATTTCTTTGACGCCAATACACCTAGATGCAACAAATCATAATGAAATTAGATCGTGGAAGGATGTAATAAACTTAGATAAAATAATTGATACGTTTAATTATTAATTTTTAATGGCATTAGCAAGTGCTATTGAGGAAATATACTCTTCTTTGGGTGCAGCTCTTGACGTATCCACAATAATTGTGTTGTTAATAGCTAAAGGATAGTATAAAGCTCCATGTGAACTTCCACCTCCAAGATGGATCAAGGTCCTATAAATTAAATTTCCAGAAATTCCATCAGGAGCAAGAATAAAATTTGAATCTATTATAGCATTTTCAATTAATATTTGGGCGTGTTTAACCCCGTACTTCTTTGCTAAGGCTTCTGCTTCAATGATACTTTTGTCAACTAGTTTAGATCTTCCCATGTCTTTTGATCTCCCTCCTGATAGTACAGATATCTTTGGCTCAACTTTGAATTGTTTTAGTAAATCCTTAGCATACTCAATAAACATCTCTTTTTCTTTAAGATCTTCTCCTTCATCAATGCCAAGGGGTGCAAAAAAGAAATATCTTTTATCGTAGGTACCTAAAAGACCAATTCTGTATATTTTATCTACATTGAACTTATTTTTCACCTCTTTTAAAAAATCAGAACTAGGTAGTGTACCTCTAACTATGGCATCTATACTACCTTTTTTTAGGGAAGATATAATTTTTGTAGAATTATAAAAAACTTCAACATTGCAAAAATTAATGTTGTTTGCAACATCTTCGATTTTATCTGCGTTTTCATATGCCCCTATTCCTATCGTCATATTTGAATTAATTCGATTATGTATAATATTGAGCATGACTATTTATCAACTACTCGCCTTAAATATTTTCTGTAATGTGTAATGTATTAAAGTAGGGCATCCTTGTACAAAAACAAAGTAGTTTGCGATAATTTTAAAAAGCAAACGAGGTCATTACATCTAAAGTGGAGGTGTAATTTTGGGAAGAATCAGGCCATCTTTCTTAAAAAGAATTTCAAGACAATTAGTTGAAAAACATAGAGCCGAATTAACAAAAGACTTTGAAGAGAATAAATTAATAATTAAAGATTTAATAGACGTACCTACACACAAACTATTGAATCGGATTGCAGGCTACACAACAAGACTAATGACTCATAAAGAAATAATGTGATTTGTTTTAATATCTTTGAGATTAATTCTATTCTAACACTTTTTATTAATAGTTAGATAGGATAATCTTATATACGTTTATTTTGGTTATAATAATGTTGTGATTATATGAATGAAGATTTTTTACTCATGATACCCGGTCCTATACCTGTGCACCCTAGGATATTTCGAGCAATGTCAATGAAAATCATGCCTCATCGAGGCGAAGAATTCAACAAACTCTTTATGGAACAATCTGAGAGAATGAAAAAAATATTTAAAACAAAAAATGATGTTTTTTTAATGGCCGGTTCTGGAACTGCCGCAATGGATGCTGCAATAGCCAATATCATACAACCTGGTGATAAGGTCTTATGTATCACCTCAGGCAAATTTGGGGAGAGATTTAGGGACATAGTAAAAGCCTACAAGGGAACAGTAGTTGAGCTAAAATATGAATGGGGATCTTCAATAAATATAGAAGACGTAAAAAAAGCATTAGAAAAGGATCCGTCCATTAAAGCTGTAACAATGGTGCATAATGAAACTTCAACGGGAGTTAGAAATCCTGTTGCAGAAATAGGCAAAATTGTGAGAAGTACTAAAGCTCTTTTAGTGGTAGATACAATCTCTTCTCTTGGAGGAGACAATATTGAAGTTGACAATTGGGGAATTGACCTATGTGCATCAGGTAGTCAAAAGTGTATAGGGCTACCTCCAGGTATGTGTTTTATTTCAGTTAGTCAAAGAGCATGGGATGTAATTGAGAAAACAGATGGAACATGTTATTATCTTAATCTTAAGAAATATAAAAATAACAAATACAAGGCCCCATATACTCAACCAGTATCGATGACATATGGTTTAAAGGAAGCTTTAGACATTATTGACGAATATGGGCTTGAAAACTGGATTAAAAAGCATGAAAAGCTAGCTAAAGCTACAAGAGAGGCTGCAAAGACATTAGGTCTAAAACTATTCCCACAAGATGAAACGACATGTTCAAATACAGTTACTTCTATAAAGGTTCCAGAGGGAATCGATGGCCAAGAACTCGTTAAACTAATGAGAGAAAATCATGGTATAATCATAGCTGGTGGGCAAGATCATCTTAAAGGAAAGATAATACGAATTGGGCATATGGGTAGTATTACTAAAAAAGAAATAATTGTTACTATGGCATGTTTGCAGATGACATTAAAAGATTTAGGCTATAAGACAGAGCTTGCCCCTATCTTAAATCCAATCTCGAAAATATAGGAAGGGTAGTAAATAATATTTTCTCTTTAGAAATAATATTTTTATATTAAATTTTATCGAAACGTTTAAATAGGGTATTAAAATACCAATATTAATCTCAGGCGAGCGAAAGCGTAAGAGTTTGAGAGGTGAACTTAATGAAAAAGTTAAATAAAACAAATCCAAATATATTGAGCCTTATAGATTTTTTTATAGATAAAGGATATTCAGAAAAAACGCCCTTGTGGATCGATCTTTCTAAGAGATTTAAAAGACCTACAAGGCATTTGCCTCAAGTGAATTTATCAAAAATCAATAGATATTCACAAGAAGGGGATACAGTGGTAATCCCTGGTAAAGTATTAGGCAGCGGAGAGTTGGACCATAAAGTTACTGTTTCTGCATTCAAGTTTTCTAAATCTGCACTAGAAAAAATAAACAAAAATGGAAGAGCAATAAATCTTTATGATCTTTACAAAGAAAACCCAAGAGGTAGTGGTGTAAAAATAATGGAGTGATCTTATGATAATCGACGGAAAAGATCAGATTCTAGGTAGAATGGCATCAGTTGCTGCTAAAAAACTTTTAGAAGGGGAAGAAGTTTTTATAGTTAATGCTGAAGAAGTTGTAATTACTGGTAATAGAGAATATTTCTTTGAACTTTATCAAAAAAGAGCTCAATTCAAAGACCTAGCAAATCCTTTAAGAGGTTCTTTTTTTCCTAAAAGATCTGACAGAATAGTCAGGAGAGCTGTAAGAGGAATGTTACCTTGGAAAAAGGAAAAAGGGAGAAAAGCATATAGGAAATTAAAGGTATACGTTGGAATACCTGATGATCTGACCGGGAAGGAATATACTAGATTTAACGATGCAGATGTTTCAAAACTTAGAACTAAAAAATACTTTAAGGTAAAAGAGATATCAAGCTTCCTTGGGGGCCGTATATGAAAATTATTCAATCAGTTGGTAAAAGAAAAAAAGCAGTTGCAAGAGCTACTGTAAAAGAAGGTAAGGGAAGAGTAAGAATTAATAGTAAACCCCTCCCAATAGTAGAACCTGAGATGGTAAGAATAAAAATGTTTGAACCAATTCTTCTTGCAGGCGATACAGCTAATACAGTTGACATTGATATCGATGTCCGAGGTGGGGGAATTATGGGACAGGCTGATGCATGCAGAATAGCAATTGCAAGAGGTCTTGTAGAATTTACTCAGGATAATTCTTTGAAAGAAACTTATTTAGGATACGATAGAATATTATTAAGAGGAGATTCAAGGAGAACTGAAGAACACAAACCAAGTAAGTCTTCTAAAGGACCAAGAGCAAGAAGACAAAAATCTTACAGGTGATCTTTTGATAATCCCTGTGAGATGTTTTACCTGTGGAAAAGTTATTGGACATCTTTATGAGCCATACCTAGATAGGTTAAATAAAGGGGAACTATCAGAAAAAATATTGGATGACATGGGATTGACAAGATATTGCTGTAGACGAATGCTTCTTACCCATGTTGACCTCATAGATGAATTGCTCGACTATAAAATATAAGTTTATATTTTAATAGTTTATAGTTGATTTCACATGGGACCGTGGGGTAGCTTGGACTAGCCTCTCACCTTGGGGTGGTGGAAACTCGGGTTCAAATCCCGACGGTCCCACCATTGGAAATAGGAAAAAGGAGAGGAAAGATTGACCGTAATAGAGGATATAAGAGCGAGAATGATTTACAACAGTAGTCGAGAGAAGAGCATAGTAGAGATAGATATCTACACGAATTCAAGCTTTGGAAGGGCTTCTGTGCCATTCGAAGGAGATATCTCTGAGGTAGAAGAAGTTGTTTTACCTGAACTTGCAGGATTGGATGCAATAGAACAAAAATCATTAGATGAGCTACTTTGTGAGATAACACCATATAACAAAATAAGATTTGTATTGTCTCTGGCGTCTGCTAAAGCAGCATCTTCCTTTTATTCATTACCTCTTTTTAGGTACCTTGGAGGCATTTACGAAGGTCAAATGCCATTGCTAACTATCGGAGAAAAAATATTTGATATAGATTTGAATGAATTAGAGGATAAACATAAGCCTAAGAAAATTGAGTTAGATACAATATCACAGATATATGTTGCTTCAAAAGAGGATAATAATTGTATTATCCCCGCAGTTGATGAAGGTGTCTGTCACTTAGCTTTGGCATTTAACCTAAAATACTTGGATATAACAGAAGAAAATATTTCTATAATAAATGAACTAATACGAATTAAAGAATATTTAGGGGAGGAGATTTAATGAGTGATGAAATGTTAGTACCTCTTGATTTATACCTTGCATCGGGAATACATATCGGAACGACCCAAAAAACAAAAGATATGGAAAGGTACATATTTAGGATAAGACAAGATGGTCTTTATATATTAGATATAAACGAAACAAACAAAAAAATAGAAAAAGTTGGAAAGTTTCTTGCCAAATTTGAATCGGAAAAAATTCTTGTAGTTTCATCAAGAATCTACGGATTCAAGCCAGTATTAGCGTTTGGTCAAAAAACAGGGGCAAAAACAATTACTAAAAGATTCATACCAGGATCCCTCACAAATCCAAACTGTGAGGATTTCATTGAGCCTGAAGTAGTCATATTGACAGACCCAAGAGCAGATTATCAAATATTAAGAGAAGCCGGACTCGCAAAAATACCAGTAGTTGCTCTATGCGACTCTGAAAATTACTTATCAAACGTTGATTTAGTCGTACCAACAAATAACAAAGGTAAAAAAGCTTTAGCACTTATCTACTACCTTATTGCCAGAGAAATGATGAAAGCAAAAGGGCAGATTAAAGACGGTGAGGAGCCTCCATTCTCAATTGATGATTTTAAATCAAAGGATGAGGAGGATTAAATGGGAGAAAAAATAACAGTTTCTCTTATTAAAGCAGATGTCGGAGGATGGCCAGGCCACGCTTTGGTGCATCCTGATTTAATTCAAACAGCTAAAAAAGAATTGGAAAAAGAAAAAGGTAAGCTTCTAATTGATTTCCACGTTACAAACTGTGGGGATGATTTAGAATTAATGATGACACATAGAAAAGGTGTCGATTGTTTAGAAGTCCACCACCTTGCTTGGAATACTTTTGAAAAAGCAACAGAAGTGGCCAAAAAATTAAAACTTTACGGTGCGGGCCAGGATCTCTTAGCAGAATCATTCAGCGGAAATGTTAGGGGAATGGGGCCTGGTGTGGCAGAGTTAGAATTCGAAGAAAGAAAAGCAGAACCTGTAATTGCATTTATGATGGATAAAACAGATCCAGGAGCATTTAATCTACCGATATATAAGATGTTTGCAGATCCATTTAACACTATAGGCCTTGTCATAGATCCAAACGCCGTGGCGGGATTTAGATTTGAAATATGGGACATATTTGATAGTAAAAAAGTATTTATGGATTGCCCTGAGGAACTTTACAAAATGCTTGCATTGATTGGTGCTAAGTCAAGATATGTAATAAAAAGAGTGTATCCTAAGAAGGGAGGAAAATTATCCGCAGATGAGGCAGTAGCAACTATAAGTACCGAAAAGCTTTACAAAATTGCCGGGGAATATGTAGGAAAAGATGACCCTGTAGCGTTAGTAAGAGCACAATCAGGACTCCCTGCAGTAGGTGAAGTACTTGAACCTTTTGCATTCCCACATTTAGTGGCTGGATGGATGAGAGGGTCACATAATGGGCCAATAATGCCTGTAAGCCAAAAAAATGCTGTATGTACAAGATTTGATGGGCCACCTAGAGTTATTGCTTTAGGATTCCAAATAGCAAATGGAAAATTAATTGGGCCTGTTGATCTGTTCGATGACCCTGCATATGACCTTGCAAGAAGAAAAGCACAAAGGGTTGCAGACTACATGAGACGACATGGGCCATTTGAGCCCCATAGATTACCTCCGGAAGATATGGAATATACAACACTTCCAAAAGTATTACGGGAGCTTGAAAAAAGATTTGAAAAATTATAATAAATATTTTTATTATTTTTAATTTTAGTAATTTGAAGATTTAATTATTTCCTTTCCGTCATCTAACATATATTAAGATTGATTCTATTTATTTTTGCAAATTTCTATTGAATAAATGTATCTAACAATTTATAATTTTCAAATAATAAATATTATCTAAAAAATACCAAATTAAAAAATAAAATTTAGAGAAATTTACTTCCTTCTTCGAGAAGCCTATTTGCAACATCTATTTCAATAGAAGCTAAAACAAAATTTCTTTTTTTTATATTTGCTTCTGCCCTATCTTTCATTCTCTTTGCTTGTCTAAAGAATTTTCTTGCTTCTGAATCATTATTTCTTCTCATAAATCATCCCCTATCAGTGGTAATAGACATTATTGCTTATTAATATTTAAATCTTTTGGTTATGTATTGATTAACAATAATAAAACTAAATTTCTTCATATTGAGAGTCTATTACTTCCCTTATCTTTTTAGCTTTGATATCTCCTACACCTTCAACTTCTTTAAGTTCTATTTCGTCTGCATTAAAAACTCCAAGAACACTACCAAATTTTTTTAATAATCTTCGAGAAAGTATAGATGACACTTCTGGAAGACCCTCAATAATATATAGTTGTTTTTCCCTTAAACCCATTATTCTTTTCTCTCCACGTATTATAGGCATTCGATCTTTCTCTTTTTGTTCCCTTAATGAGATATCAACAAAAAAATTTGCTGTTTCTTCAAGTGTTTTAGTAAAAATAATTCTAACCCTGAAATCTACTATAGCAGATATAATCGCACCTCGAATTGATTTCTCATCTATATTCCTTATTGAATAAATATCACTTCCTTCAACCACCAATATGGGAATCTCAAATGTATTTGAAAGAGACATAATTTGAGAAAAAAGAGTTCCTTTGATTAGTGATTCAATAAAGTCATTTGATGATTTTCTTTCAACTCCAACTCTATTCGATAGGATGTAATCTCCTACCTCCAAACGACTAATCTTAACATTCGCAATCCCTGATAAGATTTTTAAAAATTTCTTATCTTCCCTGTCATCTGCTATGATGTAGGGCATTTCAACAAAATCTTTAAGTTTGCTCTGTCCTTTACCAGCCATAATAGATTCATCACTCTTCTTGATATCCTTCTTTAATTCCATCACTGTATGCTTCATTAGTTTTTCTTTTCGTTTACTTGCCCAATAATACCCTTCATCTCTAGTTTTCTCTGCAATAAGAATTATCACTTCGCCACTTTTTCTTCTAGCAGTTCTACCCCTTCTCTGAATTGTTCTTATTTCTGAAGGTACAGGTTCAAATAATACAACCATATCAACTTCTGGTATGTCAAGGCCCTCTTCAGCTACTGATGTAGCAACAAGCACATTAAATTCGCCCGATCTAAATTTTTCTATTATTTCTTTCTGTTTTTTTTGGGATAGACCTTCATCCCCTTTTTTCGAAGCTTGACCAACAAATCTTTCAACCCTTACTCCATCTATCTTTTTCAACTCATTAACGATCCTTATAGTAGTGTCCCTATAATGTGAAAAAACAATCAAATTTTTTCCTACTTTTACTTCATTGGTGACTATTTCATATAATTTTGAAAGTTTAGGGTGCTCTATACCTTGTTGATTTAGATTATCTGCCATAGTTATAATTTTCATTACATTTTTTTCAGAAAGCAATTCTATTGAAGAACGGCTCTTTCCATCACGCATTTTTTTAAAGTACGATATCAAAGAAGAAATACCTTGGGTTTCTAATAATTCTAAAGCATGATACAACTTAATTGCTTTTGCTTGAGATTTGAGTGCTCCATAATAAACTGATTTTTCTTGGATTGGTACTTCTTTAATTTTATTATTAATCTTTATTACAGTACCTAATATTTCCTTTTTGGTAACTTCTTGGGATGAAACAAATCCTAAATCTTTTAGATTTGTTATTTCTTTTTTTAGTAAAAATTCAAGTAGCTTTTTAATTTCTAAAAACTCATCAGGGAGTTTTACTGTAATCCAAGATATTTCTATATCTTGAACATAAGGTTTAACATCAGGAGAATTTTCATTTCTTAATTCTATATGTTCTATTCCTAGATTTTTGATTATTTCTTGCAATTTTTCCTTATTTGATGCAGGCGAAGCTGTTAATCCTAAGATTCTAATATTTTTAGAAATAGCTTTTTCTGCTATGTAAGTGTATGCATAATTCCCTACCGCACGATGTGCTTCATCAAAGATAATAAGTCCAAATTCACCTAAATTTATTTTCCCATTTAAAATATCATTTTCTATAACTTGAGGAGTAGCCATCAAAACTAAAGATTTGTTGTATATCTCTTCTCGCTTTATTGGCGGCACAACTCCAGTGAGGATAGAAAAATTCTCTTTTTCGATATTCAATATGTCTGAAAAAGATTTAAAATGTTGTTCTGACAAAGGCTTAGTCGGAGCTAAGACTAATACTTTTTTTTTCAGTAATTGTAAAGTATATGCCGCTAATAAAATTCCAATGTAAGTCTTTCCAAGACCTGTTGGAAGTATAACTAGTGTATTTTTATCTTTACTTTTTACAAAAATAGTTTCTTGATAGGATCTAGGTGAAATCTCCCCTTTAATAAAGGGATGAGAAAAAGGCATTATCTTACCATCTTTTCTAATTTCTTCTCAATATCATCCTTTTTCTTTATCTGCCAAACTATAATATCTTCTCTTTTGGTACTTTCAACTTTACCCTCTTCTTGTAATCTTAACAAAAGAGACTTAGTTTTAATTAAACTCTCTTTTGTTTTCTCACTGATATTTTCTGCAGAAATAGGTGAGTCCTCATTCTCAAGCAATTTTATGATTCTTTGATACATAAATGCCTCCTAAAGTCATAACGAGGGAAGGGAAATCTAGCACTAGAGGTGAAAAAATATGAGAGGATTCTAACTTTTTCCTCCATTTCCCTTCCCATTAATAACAACTACATAAACCTATAAATACTTTTCGATAGTAAAAATTCTGTGAGATATTTACCGTATAGGGAAGAAAATGGGTATCTTTCAATGGGTTTGGATGAGGCGTTACTATTGTTAAGGATAGAAGATAAAGTAGAAGATACATTCAGATTTTATTCATTTTTTCCTTCATGTGCTTCAATTGGTTATTTTCAAAGACTAAGTTCTTCAATTAATTTAGATTATTGTTTTAAAAATAACATTGATTATGTTAGAAGAATAACTGGGGGGGGAAATGTATTTCATGATTACATGGGAGAAATAACTTACTCTATTGTATTATCAGAAAAGAAATCACCCGATAACATTCTAGATTCATTTGAATTTATTTATGGAGGGATTATAAAGGGATTAAAAAATATGGACATTAACGTTGAATTTAAACCCCTTAATGATCTTACTTTTAATTCTAAAAAAATATCTGGCTCAGCTCAAACTAGAAAAAACGGAATTATTTTACAACATGGAACTCTTATGTTTAATACAAATATTGAATTAATGGAAAAAGTTCTTAGAATATCTAACCAAAAAACGGAAATAAGAAAAAGGGTTACTACACTTTCTAGGGAAGGGTATAACATTGGTAAAAAAGAATTAATTAAAAACTTAAAAAAAGGATTTGAAGAAATTTATGGGAAATCAAATAAAGGTAAACTTTCTAGAGGAGAACTAAGTCTTGCAAAAAAATTAGCTTATGGAAAATATAAATCAAAAGAGTGGAATTATAAAAAGTAGATTAAATAAATATTCAAAATCAAATTGTTTTAGGTGCTATTTTATCTATAAACTCATAAGGATTATCTACATAGATTTTTACCTTAATTGAACCAAGTGGAGATAATTTTGATAGATTTACTCTGCCTGCAAAAGCAGCTTGTTTATTCATCAAAAAAGATATTTTTAATTCTTGAGTGCCTTCCTTTAATATCATATTGACACTATCCCTTATCGCATCTGAATATATTAATTCGATGAATCTTGAAAGGACACTTTCGTCTTCAGAATATCCAATAATTACCTCTTTATTTTCTTCTATATTGATGTCAGGAAATATATTAGTTATTGATATCTTTACTTTTTCTGGATCCTCTGTATTCTTTACATCTGCATAGACTTTCAATTTAAAGCTCATATTTCTTAATCACCGTATAGATATTTTCCTTAAAGTCTTCTAAAGTGCCATTGTTGTTAATAATAACGTCTGATAAAGCCAATGCTTCACCCAAACCCCATGAAAGTTCCCTTAAATCTCTTTTATGGAACTCTTCATAAGTTTGATGGTCATCGTCTCGTTTTCTATTTTTCAATCTTTCAAATCTAATTTTGGGTGAACAGTGTATACCAATTAAAAAAAAATCCATTTCATTCCTAAATCTTTCAATTTCTTTTATCCCCCGTATACCCTCAATCAAAAATTTATTATCATGGGTTTTCCTTATTTTATCTAAAGTCAAAATGGCTATTACATCAAGCCCATTTTCATCTCTAAGCATTTGGGCAACTTTACCACTTTCTTCCAAAGGGTATCCTTTTCTTACAGTTTCTTCTCTTACAATATCTCCCATAGAGATGAATCTATATCCTAAAGTAAGTGCAATATTAACAAATTCACTTTTTCCAGAACCAGGCATACCAACTATTCCTATCATCCTACCACCCTTGCTTCAGATATAATTGAAGGAGTGATTATACCTCCCGTATCTTTTACTTGCCCGTATACCCCTTTAACTTTATTTAAGAATTCAAAAATATTTCCCACTATCATCCCATGTTTGATAGGATGTTTTCTTTCCCCATCATTAATGTAAAATCCACTCGAGATTTCTACAGAAAAATCTCCCGAAATTGAATTTGCTGTATGTGCCCCCCTTAATTCATTTATAATAAATCCTTCTTCTATTCCTTCTAATGTTTCTCCTCCAATAATGAAATTAGTAGTGCCAATTGAAGGAAGAGATTTATAATCTCTCTCTGAGTTACCTGTGGATTCAACACCATATTTTTTTGCATAAAAATCGTCATAGAGATATTTTATTAATATCCCATTATCTATAACTATATTCCTTTTTGTAGAATTACCGTCTCCATCAAAATTCGTAGAGGCAACACCATACTCAAGTGTGCCATCATCTATTATTGTAAGATTTGTTATCTTTTTGCCAATCTTTCCTTTTAAAAAACTTTTATTTTTGTCAACACTTTCTGCAAAAAGATGAGGTATAAACGTATTTGACAACAATGAAGAAATCGCTTCAGGCCCCAGGATTACATCACAATACATAGGGTGTATTTTTTTTGCATTACTAGTTTCTTTTGCTTTCAATGCAGCTAGTTCTCCAATTGGAGTAAACTCAAATTTTTTTCTCATGATATTATAATCAAAACCAGTAGCTACATCATCATTTTTGTAAATGGAAGAGAGATATCCGAAAAGAGTCGCATATTTTTGATATAAAGAAATTCCTGTTGTTGATGAAATTGCTTCTTCATAGAACGTAAGATTAGTGCTCCCCGAAGAAGGAACTCCACTTTTTTCTTTACATCCTCTAATCATATCCATTGAGAATTCCATTAGATCCTTAGAAGTTATATCATACAAAGACTTGTCTACCAATTTTCTCTCTTTTATTGCAGTTGGGATAGGAAGACTAATAAAATCTTCTTTATCTCTAGATACCTTAAGAACTTTATACGCAGTCTTAACACAATCTTCTAAATTAGTAAGATTATTTGTAAATGAAAAGCCCTGTTTTTTTCCTTCAATTACTCTTATTCCGATTCCAATTGTCTCTTTCTCTTCACCAATCTCAATATTACTTTTTTCTATATCATAAGAAATAACTTTTATTTTTTGGGCAAATACATCCCCTTCAGAATGCATAAACTTCATTGTTTTATGTGCTATTTCTTCCAAATCCATCTGCTCACCTAATTTGACATTGCTTTAAGTATTAAAAAAGTTTCTAATTATTTATTTTTGTGTTTAACTTTTAATAGACCTGTAAACCATTTAAATGTAAGTAGTAGTAAAAGATATATGGATATATCAAAAGACAAAGCCTCAATTGAAGCAATTCTTTTCATATCTGGTGAACCTGTTCCAATCTCTAAATTACTAAAAAAACTAGGCATAAAGGAAAGAGATTATGTAGAAGGATTGATTGAAAGTCTTTCAAAAGATTATATTGATAGGGGTAGTTCTATAGAAGTTATAAGGGCCGTAGAAGATAGGTATACAATGCAAGTAAAAAATGAATTCTCCTTGCTTACTGCAGACTTTGCTCCGAAATCAGAGATAAGGGGAGCAGTTCTAAAGACACTAGCCATTATTGCATATAAGCAGCCATTAAAAAAATCTGACTTGGTAAAATATAGGGGAAGTCAATGCTATGGGCATGTTAAATCCTTAGTTGAAGCGGGCCTTGTTGATGCTGAATCTTGTGGGAAAACTAAAATGTTAAAAACAACTTCTAAATTTTCTGAAATATATGGTCTTGAATCTTCTACACCAACTGAGATTAGGAAATTCATGGAAAGTATCTTAAAATAAAAACTTTTATAAATAATCTATCCTTTAACCGCATGTTGAAATGTATGACAGATCTAAATAGAATTGCTCAAGAAATTAGGAATTACGAGGGTGTTAAAAGAAAAAATCCTATTAAATATCTAATTAATCAGTTTAAGCCTTTTTCTAATTATGGAAATACTGTTATTGATTTCGGCGATGATGCAGCAGTTTTAAAATTTGATAACAATTATTTGCTTTTAGCTGCAGATGGAATTTGGGCAAATTTATTAAACGATCTTTTTTGGGCAGGATACTGTGCTGTGCTCGTAAATGTCAACGACATCTATGCAATGGGAGGTAAACCTATTGCTATGGTTAATATAATGTCTTTAAAAAAGACGGATAATTGTAAAAATTTACTTGAAGGTATAAAAACTGGTTGTGATAAATTTAAAGTTCCAATGGTCGGAGGACATCTCCACCCAGATACACAATCTACAACCGTATCAGTTTCAATAATGGGGAATGCGTCAAAGATACTTTCAAGTTTTTCTGCAAAAGAAGGAGAAGATATTATCTTAGCAATGGATATGGATGGCCGGCAATATAATAACTTTCTTAATTGGGATACCACTCTAAATAAATCATCTGAAGAATGTTTATCTAAACTCGGCATAATGAATGAAATCGCAGAAAAGGAACTTTCATTCGCAGCTAAAGATATATCTAATCCCGGCATATTGGGCACAATTGGAATGCTTCTTGAAACCTCACGAAAGGGAGCGGTAATTGACATTGAAGAAATACAAAGACCTGAAAACATGGATTTTATGGACTGGTTAAAAATTTACCCAGGATATGGATTTACATTGACATCTGCACCTGAAAACTCTGATAAGATCTTATCCCTTTTTAAAAAGCAAAAAATAGAAGCTAAAATTGTCGGGAAAGTTACTAATGATAATACTATGACTATACAAGACAAAAATGAGAAAAAAACACTATTTGACTTTAAAACAGACATTATAACGGGAATAAAATAATTATCTTTTTAAACTATTGACATTTACTTTTTCTATGAGATGTAATGAATGTGAAGATTCCTTTTGTATGGAAGGAATAAACTGTTATAGTAAGGATATCCAAATCTACGCAGAAAACGAAATAAAAAAAGAAGAAAATCATAATTTTTACATAACTTCAACTGAACTTGAAGTAGATGCATATATGAAACTCCCAAGAGTATTAGAGTTAATTGAATTTTCCAAGAGAATGAATTATAAAAAACTCGGTATTGCATCTTGCATAGGATTAAAAAATGAATCTCAGATTCTGACTAGTTTGCTTCAAGAAAAGGGATTTGAAGTATCTCTTGCTATTTGTAAAGCGCACGGAATTGGTAAAGGTGACTTCGGCGTAGTTAAAACTTTATCTAACAATCTAAGTGAATCTGCATGCAATCCTGTAGGTCAGGCTAAATTACTGGAAAAAGAAGGTACCGAATTTAATATTGTCGTAGGATTGTGCGTAGGCCATGATTCTTTATTTATCAAATATTCAAAGGCCCCTACTACAGTCCTTATAGTCAAAGATAGGATTTTAGCCCATAATCCAATAGGTGCACTTTATTCTAACTATTGGATAAAAAAGATAAAAAACTACAAATTTGAATGATATTATTGGGCATTACAGGATGCTTTTCCATTTGAAAATCTCTCTAATTCGCCTTTGATAAATTTACTAATAACATCTTCAATTTTTTCTCTTTTAGTAAAGAAGATATCAAATCCTTGACTTCTAAGAGCTTCCATAGCATGCGGCCCTAAATTTGAACAGATTATAATCCCAACATTTTTTCTGAAAAACAAGTCCAAGAGACTCTCAGATCCACCGAAGTGATCACTTGTATTTTTCAAGACTTCTATATTTTTGATTTTATTATCGACTATCTCTACGATAGTATATGTAGGAGCCATACCAAAATGATTGAAAACAGTATCTGAAAGTCCACCTTTAGAATCTGTCGGTATTGCGATTTTCATAGTATTACCCTTAGCTCATAATTAGGAAAGATTATTATACTAAATTATCTCTCCTCTTTTTACAATTGTACGCATTAATCTTGAGATTAATAATTTTTTCCCTATTGCAATTTGGGCATTTCCCCTCATTCTTTGAACTAACATCCAATTCCCATACATAGTTGCAATTTTGACATTTAAATTGTGTAATACCAATTTCATAATCCCCGCCAAATATCTCAATAGCTTTAGAATTAACGAGAGCGTCTGATACTTTATTTCTAGCTTCTTTTAATATTCTATGAAAGGTAGGCTGTGAAATTCCCATTTTTTCAGAAGCCTCGATCTGTTCTAATCCAATTAAATCCTTAAGTCTAATTGCTTCAAGTTCTTCAAAAGTAAGCCTGACAATATCTAGTTGCTCTAGTGGTACTCCTCGGGGTTTAAAATAACGTGTATGAGTATCTACATAAATACATCTTTTTTTCCTAGCTCGAGGCATATAATATAAATATATTTTTCTATTAAAAAACTTATCCTTTTTTACTATACAAAATTAACAGAATAGTTTAAAAATAAAAAAATTAAATTACTATATTTAAGGAACTACTGTTACCCTAACTGAAGCATATTTTGCAACATCTTCTGCAACATGACCCATTACTAATCTTTTGATTCCTGTGAGCCCAGTCTTACCGACAACTATATGGTCAAAGTTTTCTTCATCTGCAATCTGTACTATTGTGTCAACAACTCTTCCAAGTTTAAGCATTGTTTTTGCTTTCAGTCCATTCTTTGCTGCAAGTTTTTCCATTTCCTTTAATATGTTGTTACCTCTCTTGCATATTGGATCGTCCATCATGCAAGTTAGCTGATTTTCGAAGAAAGGAGAGTACCTCTTTATATCATCTGTTCCTTTTATCTTATCTTTCCAGTCAGGTAAGAATCTATCCATTGCCTCATAATTCATCTGTAATTTATCTACATCTAACACATGTACTATAGTTACATTTGCCCCTGTTTTACTAGCTACCCATGATGCATATTCTACAGCTTTTTCTGAAGCTTTAGAACCATCTACTGGAACTAGCATTTTTTTTATTAGTTCAACCATAATATCGCCATTTGTATATTTAATATCTCCCTATATAAATTTTTTCATTCCTTAAAAATTTATTAGAAATAATATTTATAAATTGGCATATCTATTATCATATTGAAAATATAAGCCTTTTATATATCAAGAACAAATTGTGTATAAAAAGTTTTATCCAGCTTTTTTAATTTAAAAAGAGAATATGTTATTGCCTTTATATCCATTTCTATAGTACTTCCAATAATATGATTTCCAAAAATTTTAGCAGTAAGGGATCTCCCATCACTTGAAACATTCACCTTAAAAGATGAAAATAGAATTGCTTCACTATCCCTGATAATTAAGAGTTCCGTAATCCAATTGATTAAAAGAGAAGAAATATCATTTCCTTCGATGAAAATTTCTTTAGTTATTTTCCTTTCTAATTTAGTGGGATTTATCATTAAACTCGTGACCGCAATAGCTGCATTTTCAAATAATTCATCAATAGTATTTCCCCATACCCTGACACCAATATCTGCAGTAACATCGAAGTATTCAAATTTATTCGTACCCATCATATAACTTATAAGAATAAAGCTTTTAAAATATTCCATTAACTATTTATTATATGAAAAAACTCTACACCATAATATTTATAAGTTTTTTAACATTGAGCCTCATTACAATCACAGGAATAACAGCGCCAAACGAGAAAATGAAGATATACTTCGAAAAAACGCCTTCTTTTTATTCAGGCGACAGTGGAGAATTTTCAATTGTTTTTGACAATACAAGCAATAGTATCTTAAAAAATATCAATATTTATGTAAAAGACGAATATTTTGAACTTAATAAAAATAAATTTATCTATGGGGAGTTACAACCAGGTGAAAAGAAAATAGAAAGAATTCGTTATACCGTCAAAGCTATTGATCCTGGAACATATCCATTAAAGGTAACAACCCAATATTCTTATCAAGTATATTGTTCTGGTCTGAAGTGTGATTATGCGTCTGAAGGATTTTTACAAGAAGTTCCATTTAGAATTGATGGAGTTAGGACACCCATAATTAGCTTAAAAGATAGAAGTTTTGAAATAAAAGAAGTTCCGTATTCACTACCAATTTATATTGCCAATAGAGGATCTACAGTTAAGAATTCATATATGATAATGGAATATGATAAATCTAAATTTAATCTAGATTATACAGAAAATATTGGTGTAATTGCTTCCTTAGTTAAAAAAGAAATAGTAGTTACTAAAATCCCAGAAACACCTGGAGAGTATACTATATATCTTAATCTAGAAATAAAAGATATGTATGATAAATCCACTTATTTGAAATTTCCAATTAAATTAATTATTAATCCTATTGATGTTGTGAAATTAGACCCTCCTAGCGAACTAAAAACAAATGAAGTGAATGATACCAAACTAACTTTGGGCCAAACAACACCTCAATCAAAAGTCCAAAAACCAATTTTTACCATTTTACAAGAAGCTATTCTAGTACTAACATTATCTGGATTGATAGCAACAATCTCGTTAATGCTACTTTCAAGAAGATAAGACTTCTCCTATCTCCCTAATTTCTAATAGATTGGTTCTTTGTTTTTTTGAATTACTAACTCCTGCTGTAAAAATAAAAAGATCGCTATCTTGTAATCCTTCACTTTTTAAATATTTGGCAGCATGAAAGGCTCTGTCTGAAGCCTCCTCTTTCTCTTTGTTTAAGTGCACTTCTCTTATACCCCATACTAAAGAGAGCTTTCTAGCAGTTGCGGGATTGTTTGTCATACCGTAGGTAGGTACAGACAGTTTATGTCGAGACACCATACATGCAGTATACCCCGATCTAGTTGAAGTAACTATTGCTTTAACTTCAGAAAGTAATACGGCTTTAGCGACAAGAGAAGATATTACGTCTGCGATTCTTTTAGATGGCCCGTAATCTGTTCTTGGTTTAAGCTCTTTCTCAGTTTCAATGGCCACTTTTACCATCATTTCCACACTCTCAATCGGGTATTTCCCAATTGCTGTTTCACCAGATAACATAACTGCATCAGCACCACTGTAAATTGCACTGGCTATATCCTCAACTTCCGCCCTAGTTGGTCTTGGATTTTCTATCATTGAGTTTAACATTTGAGTTGCTACTATGACTGGCCTACCTTTAGCATTACATTTTTCTATTATGGATCTTTGAACGCTTGGAATTCTAGAAAGATCAATTTCAACGCCTAAATCCCCTCTCGCAACCATTATTCCTTCAGAATATTCTATTAAATCATTTATGTTTTTTATTCCATAGTTTGACTCTACCTTAGAGATAATCCATTGCTCTCCTTCTATTAATTCTCTAGCTTTCAATATATCCTCTTTAGTCGATGCAAAGGACAGTGCAATGAAATCTACATCATTTTTTACTCCAAATTTGATGTCAACTATATCATTCTTAGTAACGGCGGAAGGACAATATGCATCTCCTGGTATATTTATGCTCACCTTTTGTCTAAGATTTCCTTCATTCAACGCTTTGAGGTAAATATTTCCCTCTTCAATCTTAACTACCGTAAAGATCAATGTGCCATCATCAACTAAGACTTTGTCACCAGATTTCAAAAATTGGGATATATCGTTTTGTAATTGAATAATGCCATTTTGTTTTTTTGAAGAAAATATATACTCTTTTCCCGTGAATATATGGATTGTATTGTTGAATTCCCCAATTCTTATATCGGGGCCTTTAGTGTCTAGCAGAATACCAACTCTTTTATTTGTATCCTCAGATACTTCCCTTATTGTTTTAATCACCTTGAGATGTTCAGAGTGGGTGCCATGGGAGAAATTTAATCTAGCTACATCCATTCCAGACTTAACAAGTTTTGTTATCATCTCATAATTTGAAACACTTGGCCCTATTGTGCATATGATCTTAGTTTTCTTCAAATTTAGAATTCCTCCCAAGCGATATCAAATTCAATTTCTAGATTCATTATTTTATCGATAACTGCCTTCAATGTCATATTTTTTGATTCTTCAGAAATATTTATTAAAAATCCTAGATTACCCTTGTTAATAAGAATTGAAGTGGTTTTTTCAGTACTAACTTTTTTACCAAGAATATCTTTTTCCGGAAAGCTTTCAGGATCTATCTTAATTTTTGTTATTAGTACTGTGCCTTTATCTCCAGTAATGCCTTTAATTTTATCTTTTAATCTTTTTTGTATTTCTAATATAGACACATTCCTATGTTGTCTGCAGTAATGAACAGAATGGATGGTATAGATATTTTTATCACCAGTGTACTCTAAAAAACCAATACTACTATCGCCAGTATCTCTTCCTTTATGTCCTGGGAAACTACAATTTTTAACTTCAAGAGGATCAATAGAGAAGACCTTCATTATCCCAAGAATATCTTTTGCCTTATCGGCCATTAAATGTTCCATTTCTTACACCTAAAAATTAGTTATTGGCTTAATATAAAAGTTTCACTGTATTTAATTGACGTATCAATCATCGTTACATTTATAAAGAATTTCAAAATATATGGTTTGGACTTTATAAGTATGCGGGGGTTGCCGAGCCTGGTCAAAGGTGCAGGGCTTAGGACCCTGTCTCGTAGGAGTTCCCGTGTTCAAATCACGGCCCCCGCACTTTTTTTATAAAGCTAATGTGGCATTGTTTTTTATTTTAAAACAAGTTAGTTTTAAGGCCAGAAGTTTATTAATTTCAAGTATAGTTTTTGGAATGAGAATAGATTGAAAGGAAGATTATTTAGAGTAATTTAATTCACTTTCAATCATATAAGATAAATTTAGTAGGATCATGTTCAAATTAGTAGATCTGCAGTTAGGGCACCTTACAGGAGCCTTAAATGTGTAATTCCCTCCACACTTGCATTTTCCTGCAAACTCTTCGACTAATCTATTATATTCGTCCTCGTTTATTGGTTCCCCCGGATAATTATCTTGGATATACTTGTCGGAAGCTCCAGTTGCAACGCAATAAGGTATCTTAATTCCTTTTATGAATTTTAAATGGATTTCACCCAGTTCATGAAATGATACGCATCGTAGCTCGCCGCACTTGTCGCAGTGCAGATCGTGGACAATGAATCCGCCGCCCATACGAACTTCGTACCTTGTGCCACAATCCTTGCATATGGCTTCAGAAATACATCCCATGCATAATAAAAGAGTTACTACTATTTATTGCTAATTGAAGCTTATCTTACTAAGATATTTCTTTCATGCCCTTTATAGATGAATTTGTCTTCTATATTGTCCTTTGATAGTTCAACAAATTCCAAAATCTCTGCTATCTTAGAGCTCATTTTATCTGTGTAATAAAGTGAAATAGCTTTGGAAGCCTGGGCTCTTTAGGTGACTCATATTTGGTCTTTCCAAGATGACTTGTTATTACATGGAGAATCTTGTTTTCAATTCCTCGTCAAATCCATCAATTTTGTTGGAAATATGGATTAAACATAAATCCAGATAACTACAAGCTGCCCCTTCTTTACAACAAAGCCTCATTAAAAAAAGTGCCATGCCTTTTTCACAAATTATCCAGAACTCCTTCTTGGTCACAACATCGTCATAGGGAACATCATAGATCTTAGCCTTTACAACCCCCCCATAATGTCATTATATCAAGCGATACAAAGTATAGGATGATTTTACAAGAGTATTGGAAAAATCTACATGCCTTTTACCTAAAGTCCTTGATGTCCAATATTATACTCGATGATTTAAAAATATCCTTATGTTTAAAAATAGGAATAAAAATAATCAATTAATGATACTATTCCTTATATCCGAGCTGTTTGGCCTTATCTAAACATTCATTTGCTAGGGTATCTCTACCGAGTTTCTGAAGTGCAACTCCTTTGTTCCACCACGCATGCGCATCCTTTGAATTTAACTCAATAGCCCTTTCAAAACACGACAATGCTTCTGAGTATCTTCCCATATTTAATAGAGATATTCCTTTGTTACGCCATGCAAATGCATTATTTGGATCCAGTTCAATAGCTCTTTCATAGCATGACAATGCCTCTGGATATTTCCCTAGTCTAAGGAGTGACACTCCTTTGTTACGCCATGTAGGCGCATAATTTGGATTTAGCTCAGTAGCCCTTTCAAAACACGATAATGCCTCTGAGTCTCTCCCTATATTTAAAAGCGATATTCCTTTGCTACGCCATGCGACTGTATAGCTTGGATCCAGTTCAATAGCTCTTTCATAGCATTTGATTGCATTTGCAGCATCACGTGACTCAAGATACTCATTTCCCTTTCTGTTAGATTCTATAGCTTCAGGATTCTTACTTTCCATATGTTTATACTTTTCATGTGAGATTGGATCCAATATACCATTACAGTAGGGGCAAGTTATCCATATCCTTCTTAATCCCCTGCCACAATGCCTACATAAAGAAAAATAATTAGCCTGATCTTGTTTTTCCTTTGACAAACTTTCTCCGCAATAAGGGCAATGTGGGAATCCACTTGAAACAGTTTTACCACATTTTTTACAATTTATTTCTTCCATCTTTACCACGTATAATTATAATTTTCATCTTTTATAAAAATATGGAAAAAAGGAGGAAATTATTTTTCAAATAAAAATTACTCCTTTTTCCAGTTCCAGAACTTGTTGCTCGGCATCACTTTCCACTCCTTGTCCCGACACTCTGTTCTAACGGGGATCCAAATGTTTCTAATCTTTTTCATAGGGCAGATGTGACATGGGCCTGGGCTCTGCTTTTTGGAATTACCAGAATAGCTGCACCTGATGTATGAGAATGATCTACTGACATGCGATCTTTTGATGTGGGGGCATGTTATGCTTTCACAATCGTTTCTTGTGGATGCTACCCTTATGCGCTTGTCATGCACCTTCATCCTCCTGATGCTAATAAACTCAGGTATGGTCTTTTGGACCTGTATCCTATAGAAAAAATCAAGCCTTGTCTGCGTCAGATTGTTGCCCATGGCCTTAATTTTAGGGCCAGGTATATTATGCAAATCCTAGAGCAAAATAGTATTTCGTATTTTTTAAGGCCTAATAGAATATGGAAAAGAATTTTTTTTCCCTATTTTCTCTATTTTTTTCCATATTCTTATATATATGGAAACAATAGTGATTTGAGGTAAATATATGACTACTGTTTGTAAAGAAGAAACGGAATGTAGTATATGTAATAAAAAAAGTTCACATGAATTAATTATGAGCACGAATGAATTTGGCTATCCAGACTTGGATACAAGGCCACCAGAAATGAGGAGGTCAACCATGGTTTACTGGGTCCAGGAATGCCCTTATTGTGGCTATTGCAATGAAAACATTGGTTATGCAAATAAGGAATATCCAGAATTAATAAAAACAGAATCTTATCGTGATCAGCTTAAAAACAAAGATTATCCACAACTCGCAAATCGCTTCTTGTGTAATTCATTTCTTACCGAGAGGGATAGATCATACAAGGAATCCGGACTTCAATCATTGTATGCGGCATGGGCGTGTGACGATTCACCTGAACATTCAGAGATGGCAATCAAATGCAGAGAAAGAGCATATGATCTTTTTCAACTAGCAAAATCGAATGGCGAAAACATTTTAAACAATGACCTTGAAGACGGAGTTATTTTGGTAGAACTTCTAAGAAGGATGAAGAGATTTGATGAGGGGCTAGAAAAGTGTATCAAAGAACTAAGTAAGAATTCTAATGGTATCTTAAAAAAAATTTTAGAGTACGAAAAACTTCTTATCGAAAATAAAGATAGTAATTGCCATAATGTAAGGGAGATCCAATTAAAATAATTGGCCCTATCTTTTAATAGCTAACGTTTAATATAAAAAGCAAATGTAATAACTGCGCGTAGTCTTAGTTATATGCAATGTTAGATTTGTCTCTAATTTTAATTTCAAATCCCATTAAACAAACTGGCCTTTTCTTTTAATGGAAGCTTGGCATGCTAAAGGATCGTTTAATGAAAAAGGAAATTATTTGGCCTTATTTCTTCTTGGCTGCCATTTTGAAAAAGTCCGCCTTTAGATTAGAATTTTGTTTCATCAATTCAAACATCTCCATGGAAGCCCTCATATCTTCAAGCATAGAAGAATTTCCCTGTGCAAACTTGAAATAATCATTTCTGACTTCACTAATCTCCATATCCTTAGTATACCTAGATTTTATGCCATGAGTCTTTTGTAAATGAATTTCTAGAGCCCTATAGATTGAGAATAGGTATGTGGTACATATTATTTCAATACGGCTAGGAATAAATAAATATGCCCGGCCCTGTATTTTTCTGATAGCACATTTTGGAAACAATAAAGCTATATACCTATAATTCCTTAGTTAATTGATTTTATGGGATTAGAAATACCTGAGATATTAACGATATCAGAACAAATGAAAGAAAATTTGCTGGATAAAGAAATTACAAACATCATTTTGACCAAACACTCAGAATCAACAATTAAACAGGGAATGTCAAATCTTGACAATAGAAATAAAGATATATTAAATTCCAAAATAAAAAGAATAACCCCTAAAGGTAAGTGGATATTTTTAGAGTTTAAAAATGGCAGTATTTTAATGTTTGGCGAAATAATAGGTAAATTTCTGTATATCAAAAAAGATTTACCATTACCTCCAAAATACCATGTTAGTTTTCAATTTGATGATGGTTCCATCGTCACACTCAATCTTTTCCTATACGCATTTATAGTAGTTGCCACATTAGAAGAGAAAAAAGTTCACAGATATGCCGGCAATATTGGTATTTCTCCAAATGAATCAGAATTTACATTAGACTATTTTTTACATGTTTTATCAAATAATGAAAATAAATCAATTAAAGCTGCACTAAACCTTCAAGAAGAAATGTCTGGCCTTGGAAACGCCTATATAAATGATATTCTTTACATGGCAAAAATACATCCTAAAAGAAAAGTATCTGATCTTAAGGAAATAGAGCGAAACAATCTTTATGATTCTATCATCAAGACAATAAATTCTGCAATTGAACTTGGTGGAAGTTCAGACGAATACGATCTTTATGGTAATTTGGGAAAATATGTTAGGCTCATGGGTAAAAATACCAATGAATGTAAATTGTGTGGCAATAAAATACTAAAAGAAAATATTCTTGGATCATCCTCATATTTTTGTCCAGTGTGTCAAAAATATGATTAATATTATACATTCTTATCTAATTCTAAAAAAACTAAGCAGAATGCTTATTATTCCATTAGTTTTTCTCTTAGGATTTTCGTTTAATTCGGATAATTTTTTTTGAAAACATGTGTCTGTCGATTCATTTTTCTTAGTTGGCATACATTCATTTAAATCAAATTCTTTTTTCGTGTCATGATTAAAATAAAAAATACATTCCCTAGAAGTTGATACCAATGTCGAGCTGTCAAGTGAAATTGCTAAAGAGTTAATGGAATACAAGTAATATTTGTCATCGTAAGTTTGATAGCATTTTATTTCTTTTCCATTTTTGGACAATATATAAATGGTGTCCATAGATCCAGCAGCAACTTTAGTTCCATCTGGATTAATGGCTACAGAGTATACCCCTTTATCATCAAGAGATTGCCATAACAATTTACCATTATTTGACATAGCATATACCCCTCCGTCCCTTGAGCCGGCCACTATGTAATTTCCATTAGGGGTGATCTTGACATTTACTACTCCATTATTTTTCTTAGTTTTATTTAATATCTCTCCGGAATTTGATATAGTATAAATCCAACCATTTTTCGTACCAGAAACAATGTAAGCCCCATCAAAACTCATATCTATTGAACTTATCTCGCCCAGAGTTTTTATTTTCCAAATTACTTTACCGTCTTCTGACAAAAAATATATACTTTTATCATTTGAACCTATAGCAATATATTCTCCATTTGGATTAATAGCGACTGTTGTAACAGGGGCCCCAGTTTCATATTTCCAAAGTAGACTACCTTCCTTTGATAAAAAATAAGCCGCTCCATCATCAGATCCTGCAATTATTTTTGATCCATTAAACGATAGTGCAACTGATTCAACTGTATTTCCTGTAACAAAGGACCAAAGTAAATCCCCTTCTTTAGAAAACATATACACTTTTTTGTCTTTTGAACCCCCTACTATAAAAGAACCATCGGGTGTTAAATCTACACATAATGCCCTATCATTTGAAGGATATTTCCACAAAAGATTGCCTTCTTTAGATAAAAAATAAAAATTATTATCCAATGATCCACAAACTATATAGTCTCCTTCAGAAGATATATCGACAGAGTAAACCGCCTTATCTGTTTTATAATTCCAATCTGCTTTACCGGCCAATAGGGTGGGAATTTGTCCAAAAATAACAAAGAACATAAAGAGAATAGCTATAGTATATCTATCCATAAAAAATTAAATTAGTAATCGATTTTTAAGGGTGATGGTTACCATTGCGAGTTTTTCAAAAATCATCGTTAATTACATATGAAAATGTCGGTAACTAATTAATAATATCCCAAGGGTATTATTTTTATATTTAAGGCACGAAACTTATGTTCATTAATGTCGAATCTAGTTAATAAGGATAATTTCAGTTTCATATCCATTTTTACTAGTATATGTTTATTAACTAAAAGATTAATATACTCAATTAAAGCATTACACATAGGTGGGCAAAATGGACTTCGAAAAATTAGGCTCATTTTACTTAGGTAAAGAATTTGACATGAAAAATGGAATACTAACTGATAAGCTTGTTATGTATGATTCAAGGGATCTTACAACACATGCGGTCTGTATTGGTATGACCGGGAGTGGAAAAACTGGTTTATGTATTGATATTTTAGAAGAAGCTGCCATAGACAATATCCCTGCGATAATAATTGATCCAAAAGGAGATATCACAAATTTATTACTTACGTTCCCAGAACTAAAAAAAGAGAGTTTCCTCCCGTGGGTAGATCCTGATGAAGCCAACAGAAAAGGAATGAGTATAGACGACTATGCTGCACAACAGGCAGACTCATGGAAAAAGGGATTGGCAGATTGGGGCCAGGATGAAAATAGAATTAAAATGCTGCGTGAAAATGCAGATTTTGTAATATATACCCCCGGAAGTGAGGCAGGGCATCCTGTTTCTATATTACATTCTTTTGATGCGCCTTCTTTTAATTGGGAAGAAGATTCAGAATTAATTAGAGATCAAATACAAGGCATTGTCAGCAGTCTACTGGGGCTAATTGGGATTGAAACAGATCCAATAAACTCTCGTGAACATATTCTACTTTCAAACATATTTGAAAATTTCTGGAGTAAAAATCAAAATCTTGATATAGCAAAACTCATCCTCTCAATTCAAGATCCACCTTTCAGAACCCTAGGTGTATTTGAAATTGATACCTTTTTTCCGAAAAAAGATAGATTGAACTTATCAATGAAATTGAATAATCTTATTGCGTCACCAAGCTTTAAAAATTGGCTAGAAGGTAACCCCTTGGATATACCTGAATTCATCTCAAATAAAGATGGTAAACCAAAGCATTCAATTTTTTATATTGCCCACTTAAATGACTCTGAAAGAATGTTCTTTGTCACTCTTCTTTTCAATCAAATTATATCTTGGATGAGAAAACAAAGTGGGACAAATAGTCTCAGAACATTGATTTATATGGATGAAATATTTGGTTATTTTCCACCAGTTTCCAATCCTCCAAGTAAAAAACCCCTCCTTACTTTGCTAAAACAAGCGAGGGCTTTTGGAGTTGGGGTACTACTAGCTACTCAAAATCCTGTGGATTTGGACTATAAAGGGCTTACAAATACCGGTACTTGGTTTATAGGTAGACTACAGACAGAAAGAGACAAACTAAGATTGCTTGAAGGATTAGACATAATTAGCGCAAATTCTAAAGAATCTTTAAATAAAGAAAATATGAATAAACTAATATCTAACTTAGGAAAAAGGGTATTTATTCTTCATAATGTCCATGCAAAAGAACCTATCATTTTTCAAACAAGATGGGCTATGAGTTATTTGAGAGGGCCAATGACAAAAAATGAAATTAAGTTACTATCGAAGGAGAGATATCATGAAACTAAATCTCCACCTACAATAAAAAAGACGTATATTGGGGCATCTTCAGACAAATTTACTTCAACTCCGCCAACAATTTCAAGAGACATTCAACAAATATTCTTACCCGTTATCAAAAATGTAGCTCTTTCTATCCAAGAAATAAAAAACAAATATCAAAGTGAATTACGGTTTGAAGAACCTTCTCTTATTTATAGTCCAGGGATAATGGGGAAAGCAATTGTTCATTTTCAAGACAAAAATATTGATTTGAAGGAGGATCAAGAAAGAATTTTAGTTATAGATAATCCAGAATTTTTAGTTTGGAGTGAGTCTCAAGAAGTAAAAATATCAAAGATTCTTAATGATCCTGAAAGCAAGTCAAAGTTCACAGAAATTTCTGATAAAATAAATGATCCTAAAGATTTTAATGAACTTAAAAAGAGCTTTGCGGATTTCTTGTTCTACAATAGTAATTTCAAATTATATCACAGCCCTCATTTTAAGATATATTCAAAATCTAATGAATCAAAAGCAGAATTTATCTTAAAATTAAATCAAATGGCGAGAGAAACTAGAGATGAAGAGATTGATAAATTAGAGCAAAAATACGCTAAAGAAATTGAAAAACTCAGGTCTAAATTAAATAAGTCTCAAGAAATTCTTATAAAAAAACAAGCATCTGCAAATTCATTGAAACAGGAAGCAATGATTTCCGCGGGAGAATCAGTACTCGGTATGTTCATGGGTAAACGTTCTACGAGATCTGCTGCAACTACAGTGAAAAAATATCAAAAAAGTAAGGATATCTCAGCAGAAATTGATAAAGTCAATAAAGATATCACTTCATTAAATAAAGAAATGGAATCTTTGGAAAATGAACTTAAGTTACAAATAGATTTAATAAAACAAAAAAGAGAAAAGGAGATAACTGAAGTCAAAGAAGTAATAATACAGCCAAAGAAATCAGATATAGAAATAAAAATGGTATCTTTAGTTTGGATTCCAAAGTGGGAGATAACTTATAATGAAAATGGAAACAAAAAAACAGAAATTATTTCCGCATGGCAATAAACTTTTAGTATAATAATATTTTTATTTAAATTATCCATTTATTAGTTTTATTAAGTTATCTTTATTCCAAGGCTTTTCAATTATTGATTTAACTGATGCCTTATTTTTGGCTTCTTTTTTTACAGAATTAGTTAAAAATGCAGTCAAAAGGATTCTAGTACTATTAGGATAATTATCTTTTACATGGCTTAAAAAATCAATTCCACTCATTCCTGGTAGCTTATAATCAGAAATAATTATGTTAAAATTAATTTTTTGCAATTGTTCTAATGCCGCCTCAGCAGTTTTAGCAATAATTATCTTATTACAAAAATCTTCTTTTTTTAGCGTCAAAAATAAACTAACTAATGTTTCTAGATTATCATCAACAATTAGAATATTTTTCGATTGATTTTTTTCCTTTTTTACCTCATAGGATAAATTTGGCTTAAAATCTTGAAATTCATTTTCATTTTTATTGTTCGAATCAATCGATTTATTTAATTTGAAGCTTGCTGCATTAGCTTTATTAAGCTTGATTTTGAATTCTATATCCGCAGTCAATTCTTTTTCCAAGTTTAAACTTCATTTCTCATTAAGTTTTTTTATAGTTAGGGTGCCACCTTTACTTTTAAGCAACTTGTTTACCGAGCATATGTCTATTTTTGAATCCTTCTGAGCTATTATTTCTTCAATTTTCTTTAGGATAATTTCTCCACCACTTAATTGAACTATTATGTAGACTTCTTCATCAGTTTCAAATGTTTTTAAAAAAAGTTCACCGAAATTCATTATCTCAAGAGTTTTTAATAAGATACAAATAATTAATATAGTTCAATTGGCGAAAACTAAAATTGATTAAAGGTACTTTTGAAAAATCTTTTTTTATGACGTATTTATCTTTTAGTTCATCTTGTAATAGGAAGATACTAGTATTTATTACTTCATTTACATTGATTAGTTCCATGTCTTCATCAATATTTACTAAGTTTCTTAAAATTTTAACAATTAAATCTATCTTTTCGTTACTTTTCATATTTAGCGATATTAAATTTTGTAGGAGATCAAATTTTGGATATGGGGAGTTTATTTTATAACATTGGTCTCTTAGCATTTTAAATTCAATTTTTAATAAATAATTTAAAATATTTTGATTCTTGACGGTCGTTGTTTTGTACAAGGTAAAGATTTTTTCGATATGATTAACTAGTATAATATTAATGTGATTGTCACTAAATCCTTTTCTTAATTTAATCATTTCTTCTTGCAAAACTTCAGTAGCAGCCATAGCATAGGTCAAAGAATTGTTTAATTCATGGACTATCCCATGAATTAACTCTGTGAAAATTATTGATTCTCTTGATAAATCTTCTGTTGAATAATTTCCATCTACATGTTGATTGTCTATCAATGAGTCCATATAATCCATCTTTTTGTACATATCTTATTATCCTCTACATAATAAAAATAATGGAGAACTATAACTAACAACATACAATTTATTTGTTATCTTTATAAACTTATCGTTTTGTTATTGATATTCAATGGCAAAAAAAACAATTTATAGTAGTGTATTATTTATTAGTAAATTTTAGATTATTTAGAGAATGCATATATTATTTATATTTACTAATTTATGTATATAAAATAACTTTAAACCACAAAGTTTATAAACAAAATCAGAGGTTATATTTTTTATGGCTTTCATTCAAAATAATGATTTAAAATTAATAAGTGAAGTCAAGACACTTATAGATGAGGTTATAGACAAAGTGCCTCCAAAAAAATATATTCAAACATCAAATTTAGGAGCCTTAATTGTTTTTACCCTAGGTTGTATAATAGGATTTGAAATGTTTGTAATCAATCTTTTTATGACCTCTACCGTAATACTAAGTATTATCTTACTCGGATTCTTTTTTTTAATAGGTTTCCTAATGGGAATATATCTTGAAAAGCTTGAATCGTTAAATAAATCTTCTAATCCTTTTTATTCAAGTTATTAGATTAATAGGAATCTTTTTAATATCATATGAATATTATTTTTTATGATTATTATTAAAGCAGGCGGTTCGGCAATTACTAAAAAAAGTGAAGATTTTACCCCTAATATGGAGGTAATTTCCAATCTTGCACAAGAAATTAAAGATGCTGGAAGAGTATCCATATTGGTGCATGGTGCAGGTTCATATGGTCACCCAATCGCGAAGAAATATTCTTTAGGTAAGGGGTATTTGGATAACTATCAGCTTAAAGGATTTTCTGAAACAAGAGCCAGTGTTAGTGAACTTGATAGCATTGTACTAAAATCACTTATGCAAAATGGACTAACTCCAGTAAAGATAGGTACTTTCTCTAACTTTATTACATCCAATGGTAGAATAGTTGAATTTCACAAAGAACCTTTGCTTAGAGCAATAGAACTTGGTTTACTTCCAGTATTTACTGGAGACCTCGTATTTGATAGAGCTAGAGTATTCTCAATACTATCTGGTGATCAAATAGTGTCTTATCTTTCAAAACTACTTAAACCATCAAGAGTAATATTTGGAACAGATGTTGATGGGATTTACACAGGGGATCCAAAAAAGGAAAATGTGAAATTGATCGATAGGATAACTGAAGATAATATCAATGAAATCTTTAAGTTTGCGAAAGATACTGGTGATGCTTCTGGAGGGATGGAAGGTAAATTATCAGAAATAATACCTATATTTGATATGGGAATAGAAATAGATGTAATCAATTTAACTAAAAAAGGTATTCTATCTGAAACTATCAAAGGAAATGTAAAAGGAACTATAATTAAAAAGAAAAATATTTAAAATAATTCTAATATTTTTAATAAATAAATATTTTACTATTTCTAAAATAAAAGAATGTGCACTAAATACCTAAATAAAAACATTATAAAGATTTTTCTAATGACTTCTCTTGAGAAGATAACTCATCTTGCTTACCAAAGTAAATATGATTGTATAGGTGATAGAAGTAGAGTATTTGACGTTGATTTCTCCAAGCTAGACACTTTAAGCCAAGGAACTAAACATGACATGTGCACATCTTCTTTATCTGCAAGAGTTGCTAATCAAAATGAAGTATTTGAGGGCGAGATCAGACCAGTATATTACCCTCCATTTACAACAACTGGATGTTCCGTTTCATTGTTTAAGACTCTCTTCACAAACTATTGCACTCATGATTGCAAGTACTGCCAAAATTCAACTGAATATAATGGGCATAAAAAAATCTATTCCTATACTCCTGAGGAATTAGCTAAAATAACGATATCACTTTATAAGGGAAAGTATATAGATGGCCTTTTCTTAAGCTCTGGCATAAGTTCAGACGAAAATATAACAACTGAAAAAATGATTGAAACAATAAAAATCTTAAAAGAAAGATATAATTTTGCAGGGTACATCCATTTTAAAGTATTGCCAGGAGTGTCATACGAATATATTAAACAAGCATCTGAAATTGCGGATAGGCTCAGTATTAACATAGAGACTCCATCTAACAATTATCTTTCAGAATTGAGCAGTACAAAAAACTATGTGAAAGATATTTTAAAAAGGCAAAATTATATTAAAAAATTAGAATTGAAAAAAAATCTCCCCTCTGGTCAAACTACACAATTGGTAGTAGGTGCATGTAGGGAAAGCGACTTTGAAATATTCAAAAGAGTCATTAAAGAATATAAAGAAATGATGTTAAAAAGAGTATATTATTCTGCATTTAATCCCCTTCAAGGAACTCCTTTAGAAAAAACTTCTGAACAACCTATGTGGCGAGAGCATAGGCTATATCAATTGGATTGGCTATATAGAATCTATAATTTTTCAGAAAAAGAGGTCAAAATAGCATTTAATGAAGAAGGATTTCTAAATAACAAGGATCCTAAATTACAAATTGCACTAAAAACATTTGATTCTGGAATAGATCCAAATGAAGCATCTTATGATGAACTTATAAGAATCCCAGGTATTGGACCTAAAAGCGCTTATAGGATTATCAACTTTAGAAAAAGAAATAATATTTTTAAAAGAGAACAACTATTAAACTTAGGTGTTAAGATAAAGAATGCCACACCCTTCTTAAAAATTAATGGTGCAGAATATATAAAAATTGATAAGTGGATAGAATGTAAGAGTCAATGAGTGTGTCAAATTATCTTTTATATAATAAAAATATTTATCTTAATCTCCTAGAACTATAAAAGAGTATTTTGACACGAATTAAACATAGTCTAAAAAGACCTTTATATGATGCGAACATTTGAAAAGTTTTAATGCAACTCTAAACAATATAATTCTTTAGTCGATTCCAATGGGATTTAGATATCCCTACAATATGAAAAATATATTATATTTCCCAATGGGTTAAAGAGAGAAAAAAATTAATATTTTAAAATATTAAGTATGTCATTTGTAACTTCAGTAATATTTTTATTACCATTGACGTTTTTTATTTTTTGTTTATAATATTTTATTAATGGCGCCGTTTGTTTTCTATAAACTTCGAGCCTATTTCTTATGACCTCTTCTTTATCGTCTTCTCGTTGATGAAGTTTAAATCCACAAGAATCACAAGTCATTTCTTTTTTTGGTTTTTTATATAATAAATTATATACTTCCCCACAATTAGCACATGATAGTCTTTTTGATATTCTATTAATTATGTCTTCATCTGGTACATCTATATTAATGATATGGTCTAAAGATATACTCATTTGCCCAAGTAAATCGTCTAATGCTTCTGCTTGTGCAATTGTTCTTGGAAAACCATCTAGTAAAAATCCTTTCTTACAATCATCTTCTAAAAATCTATCTTTAATCATCTGTATAATTATCTTGTCAGGAACCAAACTCCCAATATCCATATATTTTTTTGCAGATAAGCCTATTTCTGTATTTCTTTTTACGTTATTCCTTAATATATCTCCAGTAGATATGTGAGGGATATCAAAAGTTTTACATATGATCTCAGCTTGAGTTCCTTTACCACAACCAGGCGGACCTAAGAGAATTATTCTCATCAAAACACCAATTAGAAACTTATATAGTTGCTTTTAAAGCTATTCTTTTGACAATGGATGTGCTTTGGCGTAGACTTTTTTTCGTCTTTCATCAGTTATATGTGTGTATATCTGTGTTGTAGCTAAATTTGAATGGCCGAGTAATTCTTTAATAACGACAATATCAGCATCTCCTTCGAGCATATGGGTTGCAAAAGAGTGTCTCAATACATGTGGGGAAACTTTTTTTTCGATTCCTGCTTTTTTAGAATATTTTTTTATCAGCCATTGGATAGTTCTTGCAGATATTCTTTCGCCGTGGGTACTTAAAAAAAGTGCCTCATTATCATCATTTCTCTCTGAGATATAGTGGCTTATCATTTCTTGGGTCCTAGGGTCAACAAAAACTATACGATCTTTAGCACCTTTACCAGATATAACGTGTATTGATTCAGTTTTGATATCATTTTTATTAAGATTAACTAACTCAGATACTCTCAAACCTGTAGAATATAATAATCTAATTAAGCACTTATCTCGTAATCTATCTGTTTTTTCAAGTAAAATTTTTATTTCCTCTCTTGTCAAAAATTTGGGCAAGGGTTTGGACAATTTTGGAAGCTGTATCTTATCTGCAATGTCAATATTCTGATACCTAAAAAAGGAACGTAATGCATTAAGGTGTCTATGTATTGTTCTATTAGTTGCATTTTTTTGATTTTTAAGATGTATCATATATCTTTTAATATCTTGTTCGTTTATGTTTTCAGGAGATTTATTGGTAAATTTTAGAAAGTTTGAAATTGTATACCTATAATTTCTAATTGTATTTTTGGATTGGCCTCGAAGCTCCAATTCCATCAAGTAATCCTCAATCATATATAAAATATTATTAAATACTATATAAATTTTGCGTATAATTAATATAAACCTTATATATTCTTTATCCTACCTCTTGACATGTTAATTTCATATCTCGCCCTTTTGGGAAGAATAGTCCTGCTGGGCTGGGAAAGAATTTTGGTAAAAAAACTTGGCGAAAATTCTGATAGTATTAGCGGCACTTTTCTATTTTTTGGATTAGGAACAATATTTTTAGTACCTACGCTTCTATTTGTGGATATTGTATTAAACGTGTCAATTCTAACATTTGTTGCATTGAGTAGCATTGTATATTCTATTGCATTTTGGTTGTATGTAAAATCTCTATCCGATGGTGAAGCTTCATTGGTAAGCCCATTGTATAATTTCAATGTATTTTTTTTATTAATATTAGCCGTAATATTCCTAAATGAAAAAATTACATTTTTCAAAGTGGCCGGATTAATATTTCTATTTTATGGTGTGTCTTTCTTAAATAGAAAAAGCAACTTATTTGAATCGTTTAAGGCAATATTTTTGGATAGACCATGTCAATACATGATAATCGCTTCACTATTAATTGCAATTGGTAGAACTATAGATGGTAACGCAATAAAGATAGTTAGTCCAACGCTTTATGCTTTTTATCTAAACTTAGGAATTACAGTTTTCTTGTTAGGATACATCCTAATCAAAGGGAATATAATGACCACAATCAATTTATTTAAGGAAAAAAAGAAAATCGCAACTTTAAGCGGGGGGATAAATGCATATTCTTACTTACTTTTGTTAATTGCATTTACAGGAATAGAAGTAAGTATTGCTGAACCTACTTCAATGACTGCCATGATTATTACAGTTCTTTTGGCTGGGCGGATACTCAAAGAGAATATCAAAGAAAGAATAGTGGGTGTTGCAATAATGCTAATTGGACTATGGATGTTATTTATTTAGTTTAGAATTAATGGATATTAAGGCAACTACTGTAAATGTCCACGATGCCCATATGATCTATACCCAAGAAGGGCAATAATTTATCAAGAAAAGAGATATTTTGGCATAGTGTCAAAGACGATGTAGTACTTAAAGATTAAATTTTTAATTATACTTTATTTCTTTTGATATATTATACTTTTTCTTATAAAATAAAACATATCATCTAAAAATGAATAGAATTAATCTAACTTTCATTGTTTTTTACTTTTTGGATTTAAAGCATCAATAATTTAACATTAATCTTATATATCTTTCATTATTCATAAGAAAGGGATTTAATGAAAATTATTAAAGCAGGTATAACTGCAGTTAAGGGAATAAAAGGTCAAGGTATACATGCTGGATTTAAAAAAAATAAATTAGATTTTACTATAATTTATTCTGAAAGGATATGTACTGCTGCAGGGGTATTTACAAAAAATAAGGCTGCTGCTGCACCAGTATTGCTTGACAGGAAGTTTCTTTCCGACGGAAAGGCACAAGCTATAGTATGTAATAGTGGATTTGCAAATGCATGTACGGGAGAAGAGGGAATGAATAACGCATTGTTTACGGCAGAATATGCAAGTGAGAAACTTGGAATCAGAAAAGAAAACTGTCTTGTTTTTTCTACAGGTATTATAGGCATTCCTTTACCAATGGACATTATGAAAAATGCAATCGATACAACTGTTCCCTTGTTAGAAAGTTCTAACAGCGCATCTGAAAACATTGCAAATGCCATACTCACCACAGATTTAGTTAAAAAAGAAATTGCTATAGAAAATGATAACTACACTATATCTGGGATAACTAAAGGAAGTGGGATGATAAATCCGAACATGGCTACGATGCTTTGTTTTATTTTTACAGATGCTGATGTTTCCTCAAATATCTTAGAAAAATGTTTGAAAAACTCAGTTAATAAATCGTTTAATAGGATATCTGTTGATGGGGATACTAGTACAAATGATTCTGTTGTAGTTTTAGCAAATGGACTTTCAAATGTAAAAGTTGATACAATTGATAAAATTGAAAGTTTTAGTAAAGCACTTGATTTTGTATGTGTAGAACTGGCCAAAAAAATTGCAAGAGATGGAGAAGGTGCAACAAAATTAATTGAATGTGAATGCGTTAATGCAAAAAGTCAAGAAGATGCAGAAAGAATATCAAAATCAGTAATTGATTCTAGTTTAGTTAAATCTGCAGTATTTGGTGAAGATCCAAATTGGGGGAGAATTATTGCTGCTGTAGGATACTCAGGAGCAGAGATGGAATTAGATAAAATTGAGATATATTTGGGAACTTTAAGAGTGGTGAATAAAGGGATTGGTGTAAGCTTTTCTCAAGAAGAAGCTAAGAAAGAGTTACAGAAGGAATGTGTAAAAATTATTATTAATATGAATTTAGGTAACTTTTGTTCAAAAGCGTGGGGTTGTGATCTTTCTTATAATTATGTTAAAATAAATGCACAATATCATACTTAGAGGGATAAAATGAATTTAGAAGAAGCAAAAAATCTTGAAAACAAATATGTTTTCAATACTTATGGAAGATTTCCTTTAGTTGTAGAAAAAGGTGAAGGATGTTATTTATATTCAACAGATGGCATAAAATATCTTGATTTTTTAGCGGGAATTGCCGTTAATTCACTTGGGCATGCACATCCAAATATTGTCAAATGCATATCTGAACAAGCAAAAAAAGTTATCCATGTAAGTAACTTTTACCATATTCCTTCACAATATCTCCTAGGAAAAAAACTATGTGAAACTTCTGGGCTTGACAGAGCATTTTTTTGTAATAGCGGAGCTGAAGCAAATGAAGGTGCAATTAAACTTGCAAGACGTTATCAATCACAAAAAGGTAAAGATGAAATAATTTACTTTTCACAATCATTTCATGGTAGAACAATTACTACTTTAATGGCTACTGATAAAGACAAGTATAGAGTAGGATTTGGTCCTTTTCCCCCAGGATTTATTAGGGCGGAATATAATAATATCAATGACGTTGTTGAAAAAGTAAATAAAAAAACTGCTGCTTTATTAGTTGAACCCATACAAGGAGAAGGTGGAATAAATATAGCATCGAAAGAATTCATGGGAGCCCTTTCAGACCTTAGAGAAGATAAAGAAATTTTAATAATTTTTGATGAAGTTCAATGTGGGATAGGAAGAACTGGGAAATGGTTTGGATTTCAACACTACGATGTTCAACCAGATATTATAACTTTGGCTAAAGCACTTGGAGGGGGGGTACCAATAGGTGCAATTGTTGCCAAAAATGAAATATCTGATGTTTTGAAACAAGGGGACCACGGATCTACTTTTGGAGGAAATCCACTAGTTACTTCTGTTGGTTTAACTGTAATGAATACCATTGAATCTGATAAATTAATTCAAAATTCTGAAAAAATGGGAAAATACTTGCTTAAAAATCTGGAATTCATGTTAGATATGCCACATGTAAATGATGTTAGGGGCATGGGATTGATGGTAGGTATAGAATTTGATGAGTCATGTAGCGAATATGTAAAAAGATGTTTTGAAAATAACTTACTTGTAAGTTGCACAAGAGACAAAGTGGTAAGGCTCGTGCCTCCATTAATTGTATCTAAAAACGAGATAAATGAAGCAGTAGAAATAATGAAAAAATCATTTTAATTATTTCTGTAACTCAAGTATGGTGGCAGCGATATCCCCTTTATTTTTCACTAAAAGGCTTTTTGCTTTTTCTTTATTTACTCCTGTTTGAGTAACTACTAGTTCTATATCTTCATCATTTATTATAACTTCTATTTCCTTTGTTTCTTCTTTATAAGTACCTGTAAGTTGATAAGTTTTCTGACCCATCATTGTAGTTTCAGTAACCTGTGGATTATCAAAGACAAGTTTTTTATCTTTCATAAAAATAATTACTTTTTCTGCAGGAATGTCTTTAGTAGATACCCCCATTTGTTTCATCATTTTCTGCATTTTTCTTTGATCCATTTTTGGAAACATTATATCACCTAATATAAGAAAATAAAAGAAAAAATATAAAGCTAACTATTAGTTTCTCTTCCTTCGTGATAGAATGAAATAAGCAGTTATAGATCCTCCAAGTAATGCAGGCAATTCAAATCCTGGAACCCCTTTCATAGGGGATTGAGGCTGTGATTCTTTAACTGTTACGTAAAGAACGTCTTCTCCTTTACTCCCTTTGTCATCTGTAACTATAAGTGTTACTTTGTATACTCCTGCGGAGGTATATTGATGAAGTGGTTTTGGATCAATTGAAGTTTTTCCATCCCCAAAGTCCCAATGATATGATACGATATTCCCATCTTCGTCAACTGACTTTGTTCCGTCAAATCTAATTGCTTCGCCTACTTTTGTTTCAAAATCGTTTCCGGCATTTGCAATGGGGGAAATATTTGTTGTTTGGGAGGGAGGTTGTGTAGATTCTGTGGGTATGGTATGTATATTTTTGTCGGGTGCATCACCTGCCATTGCAAATTGTTCTGTATTGAAGAAACAAACATTGTTACTAAGTTTCATTTCTAAGTTGCCACCCATGTACTTGCCAGAACCTGCGAACAATCCTTTTCCATCATCTTGTACTTGTATGGACCAGAAATAATTTTCAGGATTTGTTTTTGCCCATATTTTTTGTCCATTCCAATTAAATAAGTAATAGCTGTCCCTGTCAGCCCCGGCAGCAATATATTGGCCTTGAGAGGAAATATCAACAAAGTTAACTCCTCCATTAGTTTTGTAGGACCACAACTTTGTTCCTTTATTGTTAAAGAATAATATATATCCATCGGTTGATCCTGCTACTAAATAACTTCCTGTGTTAGTGATAGAAAGCCCTCTGATGCTTTTATTGTGCTTATAATTAAATACAAGTACGCCGTTTTTGTCAATTTGATATATATTTCCAGAGTTTGTTCCAACCCCAACATATGGCCCAGTCATACTTAAAACTAACTTTTCAGGGATGCCATTTACCCTGTAAGTCCATAATAAGTCTCCTGTAATATTAAAAAAATACACTGTGTCTTGAGAACTTATTACTATATATCTTCCAGCTATTTTAGTGTCAGTTACTTTACTATTTAGGCTATATTTCCAAATAAGTTTGCCTTGTTTGTCAATTACGTAAAGCGTGTCTCCAGATGCAGCAAGAATATGTGACGCTGTGTCCGATACGGACATTATTCTTACTTCTTCATTAGTAATATATTTCCATAAAGGATTGCAAGTTCTTTCTGTTATAACAATTTCTCTAGTTCTTGGAGGAAAAACTTGTGCAGAATAAGTTATAGTTTGCCCTTTAGTAAAAGAACTTAATGATTTTATTGTTATTATAACTTTTGTAATAGTGGTATCTACTGCATTGGAGTTATCATATAACTCAACTCCATCATGCATTCCGACAACTGTATATTTACCATCTAAAGTTAATAAAATCGATAGCGCTCTTTTTGGACATGCCCAAACAACTCCGTATGGGTCTGTAATAAATATCTCTGGATTTTCACCTACCCCTGCTGCAGCTGTATAAAATCCATTTGATACTAAAGATAAGCTTCTAACAGTATCTGGTATAGGATAGCATAGAGTTTCATCAATTTTTTCTTCACCCATTATGCCCATTACGTGTATAGTCATTAAGAAAAGCAAAGACATTGCAATCAATTTTAGTTTTAATTTTTTCATTAATTCACCGAATAATATTGTAATTATTAGTATAAGAATTTATCTGTTAAATTTTCTCAATTTAACATTACCTAAATAACATATAGATTATACAAAAATCAGGAAATGTTGTTTATTCTCAACAATTGAGTAATATAAAGTCTTGCCCATATAAATGCAATAAATGCGCCCGTTATATTTCCGGCAACAATTCCAAACCAAACTCCTCTAAGTCCCATTTGCATAAATATTGAGAATAGATAAGAAAACGGTATTATAAAAATTATTGTTCTAAAGAGAGTTATAATAAGGGCGTTAATACCTCTTCCAGTTCCCTGAAATAAAGCTGAAGAAAACATTCCAAATGCTACCGAAGGATAAAATACTGAAGAAATTCTTAAGAATCGAATGAGATCATCTAAAATTCTTACCCCTCCAGCCGACTGAGTGAATATTGATGCAATTTGAGGCGCAAATATAAAAACTGTTATTGCAACAAAAGCCTCTATTAATACCCCTAACTTTACAGAATAGAGATATGCAGTATCCATTTTTTTTATTTCATTTGCACCATAAGCTGCCCCGGTAACTGCAGTTACCGCAGTAGACATACCAATCAAGGGTAATGTACCAAACATTACAATCCTCCATCCTGTGGTGTAAATAGCTATTCCATCAGTGCCACCTACAGATACAACAATAAAATTTAAACCTAAAAAAGAAAATGACATTAGTAACTGGGAAAGTGAAAAAGGTATCCCTACCCTTAGTATTTCAATTAGTATAGATTTATGAAATCTAAATTTTGAAAGAGAAGTTGAAACATAACAATTCTTTTTAACAAAAAGCCAATAAAATAAAATCATAGAAGATATTGCTAGGGATATAATTGATGCCCAAGCTGCCCCTGGGACCCCCATTTTTAAAGGATATATGAATATTGGATCAAGAATTATATTCAAAATAGAACCAAATGCCATAGCATACATTGATCTTTTTGTATCACCTTCTCCTCTAAGAATAGAATTTGCAACATTCGAAAAGAAAACTAGTAATGTGCCACCAAACATAATCTGTGCATACTTAGTAGCATCTTCAATTACATTTCCTGCCTTCATTATTTCAAAAATATTTCTTGAAAATACAACAAAAGGAATTGTAATAACTATTCCCATTACCAACATTAATACTATTGTATGCGCAGCAACATTATCTGCCTTTTCTTTCTTATGTGCTCCGATAAATCTTGATATTGCGGCACTTCCCCCCATGCCTATGCCTGCACCAACAGACATAATCATGTAAGAAAAAGGAAAAAAGAATCCAACTGCAGATAATGCTTCAGGCCCCAAAAATGAAACCCATAAAGCATCTGCAAAATTATAAAGTGTTTGAACAAGCATGGCTATAATCATAGGAATTGATAACTTTAATATAGCGTTTTTAGGGTCGCCCAAAAGAGTCTTTATCCCCTCGGTATGAGTTTTATATTCCATCGAATCATTTATTTCTGGCATTAAAAGACCTAAGTAATCAATTGACTTCAAAGTATCTACTTCTATTATAAATCTATCTATATTCTATACATGGTTGTGTGTTTCAGATTTAATAACAATATAATTGTAAAATATATGATTTGCAGCCTAATAGTATTTTTCTAATACTTTTATTATGGCAGAAAAATCTTCTTCCGCATATCCTAATTCCTTTGCTTTAAGGTACATTTGAAGATTTATATTCGTAAGGGGTAGGTATGCACCAATTTCTTTAGCTGTTTCGGTGATTAATACAAGATCTTTATACCCATTTTCCACTGACCCCTGAACTGGAAATTTATCGTGTAGGTAGTTCTTATATTTCATCCTATAGAGACTATTAGAGATTTGACTTGAAAGAACTATTTCAAAAAGAAAATTTAGGTCAATACCTCCCTTGCTTGCAAAATTAATCATTTCACTAAAACCTTCCATCATGTGCAGAATCAACAAATTAATAGATAATTTGATCATAGATGCTTTGGGTATTTCTCCATAGTAAACGATAGTAGTTCCCATTGTTTTGAACAATGGATTTAGAGTATCTATAATTGAATGATTGCCACTAGTTAATATAATCAATTTTCCTTCTTCTGCCGGTATTTTTGATCCTGATACGGGTGCATCTACATAAAATGCATTATATTTATTAAACTCTCTATTTAGTTTAGTGGAAAATGAGGGAGATATTGTGCCCATATTAATAATAGTTTTACCTTCATAAATGGTGGGATTATTTATTTTCTTTATTAATAAGGATTCAATGACTTCAGAAGTTGTCAGCATAAATATTATTGTATCGGACCATTCAATTAATTCTTCAACAGAAGTTGATATTAATGCACCTCTGTCTTTTAAGTCAACAATTTTCTCCTTTGTACGACTATAACACATTAGTTCATACCCGGATTTTAATATATTAGTTGCCATTGGTTTTCCCATAGTTCCAATTCCGATAAAGCCTACTTTCATATTATGCCCCTATTAATATTTTTATTTATCTATTTAAATTTAGTAGTTAATGTTTAATAATATAAAATTTTATAAAAGGTCAGGATTGTAATTATTTGTGATTAAATGAAAGTCCATATAAAACAAGAAGAATGTATTCTTTGCGGAAATTGTAGCTCAACTTGTCCCGAAGTTTTTATTTTAGAGCCCGGCGAAAGTTCGAAAATAACTAAAGAATATAGGGGTAAAAATGATTCTGAGGGAGAAGTGGGAGAAGATATGTTAGAATGTGTACAATCAGCTGCAGATTCATGTCCAGTTAGTATTATATCTATAGAAAAATTATTGTTAAAATAGTAAAAAGAATTTTAATTAGCTTCGGCTATAGTTACACTATTAGTTAAATTGATACACCAATAGTGAATTTTAGATTTCTTATAAAACTTAGTTGATTTTGTTTTAAAAATAGAATATTAAGGTTTCAAAAAATTAGCTAGATTAAATGAAGTAAATAAACTAATAAATTGGAAGCTATTCAAGCAAAGTATTTCTGAATCATTATAATAAGAGTGAGAAATATGGGCGGTCAAATCAATGAAAATGTGATGATAAATGCTCTCTTACTCCAAATTGGTATAGTCTTCCAGACTAAGCGCTTAGGAAACACTATACAGTTATCAAAACATTACCTTCAAAATTTAACATATTATTGTTACTATCTTTCCAAGGTAAAGGAATTGAAAGTTTATCTATTCGTGTTTTAACTTATATCGGCTGCCAGCAAGTTTAGAAAATTTTCTGAAATTTGAGTAAAAAAATTAAGAAATGCAGTGAAGTGTTCAAATACTTATAAAATTAAAAAGATAAGAAAAATATAGAGATTGATAGTTAAGTCCTATTTATTATATTTGCCATTTTGAAGCAGGAATGCCACCTTTTCCCCAGTTTGCCTTAGGGATTTCTGTGATTAAAATTTCAACTGCATCAAGAGGCGCTCCAGTTATTTCACTAACTTTTTTTGACACTTCTTTGATTAACATTTCTTTTTTTAATTCATCACTTGTTTCTCTCCACAAATAGATTTCAACAAAAGGCATAACATCACCAATATACGCTAATTACGAACTATTATAAATAATTTGTTTTATTCTTTCACTAAAGATCTTTCTTTCCTATAAGCCATTCCTTCAAACGTTGCTATTAATTCCCCTAAATCATTTGATACAAGAATCTTGTATGTAGCAATTTTTGGATTAACTGAAATTTCTTGTGCTTCAGCAATTAAAACTCCCTCAGATATAGCTTTTAGGAAAGAAATATTCACATTTAACGCCACAGACATCTTATTGTGTGAATTTGCAGCTACTGCAAATGTGAAATCTGCTAGGGTGAAAATCGCTCCACCATGCACAGTGTTAATCGAATTATGGTGAATCTCTTTTATTTCCATTTTTGCTTTTGCATAGCCAAGTGATACCTCTAATAACTCGATTCCTACTGACTTGGCAAATTTGTCATTTTCTATAAATTCTTTAATAAAATCCATTTAATCAATAGATGAATTATTTTTATATATTTATTATTAATTGAAGACACACATGAAAAAATCTAAAAATCCCTAATATGGGATTAATTCGAGTTAGAAACATGAATTCTTTAGTTGCAGAAGTTATAATTTTTAGATAAGTTAAGATTAGAATACTAATAGAAAAATATATATACTTTAATGTAATTTAAATAAGTAACAGTATGGTGTTGCGATATGAAGAAGAGAGCTGTATCGTTATTTTTAATATTCCTGATTCCCATTTTTTTAGCTGGATGCGGAAATCAAGTAACTCCAAATTTTGAGGGGACTTCTTGGAAATTAAATACTTATTTGAATAATACAGGCCACCTAGTAAGTCCAATAGCTAACACTAAAGCAACTCTTGAATTTAAGGACGGCAGGATATCAGGGGCATCAGGCTGCAATACTTTTTTCGCCAACTACGCTCTAAACGGTAGGTTTATTTCATTTGGATTAGTTGGATCCACAAAAATGGCATGTAAAAATCCTGGAATAATGGAACAAGAAAAAACTTACTTAAATAATCTTAGCTTGGTCAAATCATACAAATTAGAAGGAAACAAACTCAGCTTAATTGATGACAAAGGAAAAACAATATTAACATTCACTAAAAATTAAATTAAGCGCTTTATTATTAAGCTTGTATTTCAGACAATGTAGAAAGTGCTAAAGCTACTATTTTTTCATTTTGGCCTTTTGCACCCTCTTCTATGGCCAAAGCAAAACAGTCTTTTGCTTCTTTTTTTAAATTTAGTTTTTCTAACACAATTCCTTTGAGGTAATATGACTCAGATAAGTAAAATGAATCTCCAAGATCCTGCCCAATTTCTAATGCCTGAGCGAGATATTTTAAGGATTCAGAATATTTATTTAATTGGGTAAATGCGTGTGCTATACTATTACAAGATTTAATAATTATTTCAAGATCCCCTATTTTCAAGCCAAAATCAATTGCTTTTTTAGTAGACGCTACCATATCCTCAAATTTATTTAGTGTTCCATAAATAAGTCCCATACTAAAATATGCCCAAGACATTCCTTTATAATTATCATTTTTAGAGTGACATTCCAATGCTTTGTTGAAGCATTCCATTGCTAAATCGTACTTTTTTTGATTGTCATAAGCGACCCCCATATTGTGATATGCCCTTCCAACATCTTTTAGTCTATCCTTATTTAAGTTATCATTGATAAATTTTTCATATAACTCAATTGCCTTTTCATATATCCCTTCAGCTAGATATTTATTAGCCTCTAAAAAGGAATTAGATTCATTTATTAACTCTCCCATAAAATCTATTAAATATTATTGAATAAAAGAATTACCGTTGTCAAGAATAAGAATAGTACTGAATATTATAAAAAGTTAACTGGTAAAAAGTGCGGGGGAAGGGATTTTTGGTTAAATTTACTAGTAAAAATAATTAAGATTTTTATCTTTATAGAATTTTATCAAAAGCATTTTTACTAATTATGGCCGTAAGGCCTAAGACCGAAGGTCTATTTCGGAGGACCGAAAACCTTCCAAAACTTGCTTTTGTGCTTCGCATAAATTCCCCGAATTTAGGCAACAAAGTTTTTTAGAAAAGTGAAAAATCAGAATGATTTTTTGTGCCAGGGCTTAATTACTATTTTATAATAGAAGAATCGAGATTAGAGAAATAGTAACTTAATGCCCTATAATTTCACTCTGGAAGCCATTGGCCAAAACTTTTAGTAAGCGAGTGATTTATCAGAGGCACATAAAAGTTAACGCAGAGTGAAATTATATTGAGAGAATCCTCATTCGAAACATCAAAGTTAAATATAATGTGTTAAGATTAGTTTCATGCCAGATGATGAAATAAAAATAAATAAAATTTTTTCCTCTTTAGATGCTAAGCATGGATTGGCTCTTTTCTCACAAAATGAGATAACTGAAATAGAAAATAGAATTCAAGAATCAGAAGGAAAATATTATATTCGATGCCTCAAAAAAGACAAGTTAAAGATAGCTAAGCCTGAAGAGATAGTTCGACAACTTTGGATTAATAGGCTTATTAATGAGTACAATTATCCTCTGGATAGAATTGATGTAGAAAAAGTTGTCTATTTTGGTTCTAGGGTAGATCCGGGTGCCGCAGATATTGTTGTATATCACCAAGATTTAACTAATTATTTCATATTATTTGAAGTTAAAAGACCTAAAAGAAAAGAAGGCCTTGAACAACTAAAATCCTATTGTAATGCAGAAGGAGCACCAATAGGTATATGGTCAAATGGTAACGAATTGATAAGGCTGCATCGAGAAGAGCCAAATGTTTTCATTGAAATACCTAGAATACCTAAAGTTACTGAAACTTTGAGTGATATATTAACTGAAAGATGGACCTTAAGGTGGCTTGAGGATAATGATGAATTAAAAAAAGGTAAGACTACACTAAAAAAGATAATATTGGATCTTGAAGAATTGGTACTTGGCAATTACGATGAAGGATTTGATGAAATTTTCAAACTAATATATGCTAAATTATATGACGAATATAAGGGAATCAATAATCCTCGCTATCAACTTCAATTTTATGTGGGCGATAGAGATCCAGAGTCCCTTTATACAGTTATAAATAATTTACTCCAAGGTGCGAGAAGAACCTGGCATGGCATATTTGAACAGACAGATGCTATAGGGTTAAGACCCGCGCATTTGAAAGTATGTGTCTCTTTCTTACAGAATATCAAATTATTTAATTCAAATCTTAGAATAATTGATGAAGCATTTGAATATTTAATACCTCAGACGGCCAAGAAAAAAGATGGCCAATTTTTTACACCTCGAATGGTTGAAGACATGGCCGTGAAAATGTTAAATCCAAAATCTCACGAATATATAATAGATCCAGCCTGTGGTTCTGCAGGATTTCTATTACATTCAATAATGTGGGTATCTGGAGGGGTCATAGATGGTAGACCTTTACCCACACCTGCACAAAATTTTGCTCAAAATAATATCTATGGAATAGATTTTGCAAAAAAAGCAGTTAGGATTGCAAAAGCAATAAATTTAATTGTTGGTGATGGTAAAACACATATTTTTAGAGATAATTCATTAGCACCTAATACATGGAACGATGAAACAAAAACGGGTCTTAGGTCAAGACTTTTAGAGCTCTCTAACGAAGAATCAAATAATAATAATCAAACGAATTTCTTATATTTTGATTTTGACATTCTATTGACAAATCCGCCCTTTGCAGGTACTATTAAAGAAAGAGAAATATTAAGGCTTTATAACTTGGGTGAAAGGAATGGCAGATTACTAAAGAAAACTGATAGACATATTCTTTTCATTGAACGTTCATTACAATTTTTAAGGCCTGGAGGTAGAATGGCCATAGTCATCCCCCAAGGAATTCTAAATAATACTAATCAAGAATATATTAGGCGATTCATGATTGACGAAGCGAGAATTTTGGCAAGTGTTGGACTACACATCAATACTTTTAAGCCACATACTGGAACAAAAACGAGTGTTTTATTTTTAATGAAATATACTACTGAAGAAAAAGAAATGATTCAAAAGTTAAAATCAAACTATGAAACTAAGTGGGAGGAATATATTGAAAAATTAGTAAAGGATTTCAAAGATGTTAAATGGGATACGGCTATAGAAGAAGATAGTGTTCCAGAAATTATGAAATCATTCATAGAATCTACTTTTGACAATCTTGAAGATTTAGAAATATTTAGTGAAGAAAATACTGAAGATAGTAACAATGAGGAAGAAGATTTAATTTCTTTTCCATCCTTAGTATCAGAATTTCAAAAATTAAGTGAAATATTAAATGAAAAAGAAAGTGAAATAAAGGCCTGCATGGCTGAAAAGAAAAATAAACAATCCAAGTTACCTATTGATGCAGAATTAAAAATTGTTTCAAAGGAATATTACATATCATTGACAAAAGAAATTAGAGCACTAAATAAGAAAATAGAAAAAATATATTTACAAATTTCAGAAAGGACTCTAGGTGGCCAAATATTTTTAGTTCTAAATGACAAAAAAATTAATCTTGGATTTAAAGAATATTGGATTGATGCCCAAGTCATGAAACAAATAGATTATCCGATATTTTTTGCCGTTAATCAAAAACCTCTTAAGGATAATAAAGGGGAATATAATTACAAAAGAAATGAAAACAAAGAATACGAATATGATGACAAAGGGCATATAATCATTGAACATGATTTGGATGAAATTGCTGAAGCTTTTAAGGAATTTGCACAGGAGCAAGGATTTGATTTCTGGGGAGATAATAGTGCCAATTGTTAATGTTATAAGATTATCAAATATCGAAGGTGCAACAAGAATAGATTCTGAGTATTACTCTCCTCAGTTTGTAGAAAATAGGAAGATATTATTAGACAATTCAATGAGATTGGGAAAATACTGTTTTGTTACAGACGGTGAACACGGCTCAGTTGATTTTCAAGAACAAGGTATAAAATATATTATAGCTGAAAATGTAAAAGAGAATTATGTGGATTTGGATGGAATAAGGTATGTTTCCGATGAAGTCGATAGAAGAAATAAAAGAGCATCTCTTCAAGAAGAAGATGTTTTACTATCTATTAAGGGAACTGTAGGTTTATCTTCTGTTGTTACTTTAGATATGCTCCCTGCAAATCTAAATAGGGATGTCGCAAGATTAGTTCCAAACCAAAAATATATAGATCCTTATTTTTTATCAATCTTTCTTAATAGTAAATATGGGCGTTTACAAACTTTGAGAGAATCCTCAGGAAATGTTCAACAAATGATTACTTTAGGAAGAATTAGAGAATTACTTATTCCAATCCTTAAAAATCAAAAATTATACAACATAATAGTTGAATATTCTCTTGAATGTATATCGCGCTCAAAATCACTATATTACGATGCACAAAAATTACTTCTAGATGAACTTGGACTATCTGATTTTAATCCTAAATATGAATTGTCCTATGTTTCAAATCTTATGAATTCTGTTAATGAATATAGAATGGACGCCGAATATTTCCAGCCTGCATACGAAGAGTTAATTGAAAAAATTAAAAATTATAAATATGGATATAAAAAACTTCTAAACCTAAGTAAAGATATTAAACCTAATTTTAATCCTTTATCTTTTCCAAACAATACTTTTAACTATGTTGAATTATCTAATATTGATTCCTCCCTCGGCATAATTACTGATTTTACAACTTTGAAAGGAGACGAAGCTCCAAGTAGAGCAAAAAGAATACTAAAGCATGAAGATATTATTGTTTCTAGTATTGAGGGCTCTTTAGACAAAGTTGCAATCGTTGATAAGTATAGTGAAAATTCTATAGCTTCTAATGGATTCTTTCAATTACGCCCAATGGGTATTTTACCTGAAACTTTATTAATAATGTTTAAAACTTCTATTCTTCAAATGCAATTAAAAAAAGGATGTTCTGGAACTATTTTAACAGCTGTTCCAACAAATTCATTGAAAAAATTTATTATACCCAATGTCAAAGAAGAATTACAAAAAGATGTAACTTTGCTAATTCAAAAATCACACAAAGAAAGAAATAATGCCAAAACATTGTTTGAGATTGCCAAAAAAGGAGTAGAAATTGCTATCGAAAAAGATGAGGCAACTAGTGAAAATTGGATGAAAGAAGAAATTAAAAAACTTGGAATTGAAATTAAATTTAAATTGGGTGGGCCAACGGGAGGGCTTTAGCCCTCCTCGTCTGCTTAGCTGACGAAAAAATTTTCTATTCTCCCTCCCCGGAGGCCTCCCTCCACTCGAAGAGGGGAGGCCGGAGGGGAAAATACAATTATCCGGGAAACTTATTTAAACATTGAGTTTCATATATATGTTCGATGATTTTGATGTCAGATATTACTGTTAAAGTTAAAGAAGAAAATTTTGGAATTGTTGCTTCCAAGATTCATGATCTCATTAAAACTAAGAGTTAATTATATGCTCTATTTGATGGAATTAAAAAAAATACTGTTTATGTAACTTCTGAAATTACTTTCGAAGAGCTTGAAACAGTAAATGTTTATGATAGATTAAAGCCATTGCTTAAAGGCACTGTATATTTGAATAAAAATGCACAAACGAGACTTGATAAATGGGAATCTTATGGATTATTAATCAAAGAGAAGATAGATAGAAATAATGTCTACTTTCCAACATTAGCATCTTATTTCTTAAAACATCCTGAAAAATTTAGCAATATTTGTAACAACTATGAAGATTTTGTTTTTGGCCTTTATCAGAATGAAATATTCTATGACTATATCAATTTGATAGTGCATATTACAGAAATACCTGGGCAAGAATTAACTAAATATTTAGATACTATGAAGAGATTAAAAAGTAAAGTGAATAAAGGTAGCAGAGGGGCCATATATAAAAAGAATAAGAATGAAAACTTTCTAAAATCACTCAAAACAATCTTTTTAATGGGTGAAACTCTAAAGGGTTCTATAGGTGAAATTCTCTACCTCAACAAGATAGTATATTTGAAACCAAGTTAATTGATTGTGAGGGTATAGAAAACGGATTTGGAGACCTAAGCTATTTTGAATATAATTATATGAAAATCTTAGAAAAAAAATACAACTCGTTTAGTGTGGATAAAGTAGATCTAATACCAGAAAATTTAACCGCTACTGGTTAAATTTTCGTTATACAAAAATTAAAACATATCTGATTTATTTTTTTCTAACTTAAATTTTGTATTCATTGGTTAGATTATCTGGAAATTTCTTTAAATATAGGGGGCATATTGATAATGATCGATGTGGCATAAAAGAATAAACTCAAAGACATCGATATAGATCCATTTTCGGATGGCCAGACTACTCTTGGAGAAGGCCATCTTGAAGAACTTAGAATAAAAATGGAATCAGAAAAAAATGAGTTTAATTCTTTAAATAGGCAATTAAGAGAAAAGAAAGATGATTTAAAAATTATAGAAAAACATCTTCCAAGATACAAAGAAAGGCCAAATTATGAATTTCTATTAGAAGATATCCAAGGGATAAACGAAGAGGTAAAAGAGCTTGAATCAAGGATAAAATTCCACCCATATAAAGAAAGCAAGAGAGAGTATGAGTATCTAAGGGGCTTTGTTATACCTGATAATCCGATATCAAGCTGTATAATTGATAAAATTTCACTCAAATATAGTCTTGTTCCGCTTGATAAGAAAGACTTCATAATATATCAAAAACAAGAGCTTACTAGGGATGAAGCAAAGAGGAGAATATATTTAGAAAACTGGGCTAAAAGATTCAAGGCTCTTTTAAGAGAGATATTCTACTACTGCAAAAAGAACAAGGAATACTTAGAGCTAAAAGATGTTTTTGCACATGAGCATAAGAAAATCTACATATATAGGCTTGATTTTACTGATGGCTTAACTTTTGAGCTGTTTCCAGAATTCCCGTTTTCTCCCAAATTGACTATAAATACCATAACATATGATCCATTTAATAAAATTGAATATAATTTCATTTTGAAGCAAAACAAATACCAAGCACTTACTAGATGTATAAATAAATCTAGTGCAACTCTTTTTAGATTTTACAATAAGATTGAGCATCTAATTTTAACTCCTAAAAATAGAAAATTATTCGTGGATAATAGCATGGGGTATACTCTTGAAAGGCTATTTAGACCTGATATCAATAAGCTATACCTAAAAAGGCTGGAACTACATCAAAATTACAGATTAAGAGATTCAGAGCTTGTATATCCTCTTACAAACTGTCTTTACATGCTGTTTTCTAAAGCATAAACTCCAACAAATATGATCGAAAAAACAGTATACCTTAACAGCAAATCGAGAAGTTATCCCAAGACCAGAATATATTCGAAAACTGAGGAATTAAGAGAAAAGTATGGGATTACTATTGACGGAACTTTTCTAAGATGCGAAAATGATTTTACAGAGGAAGTGATAAAAAGGCAGTGCGGCGGCCTTGATGTTTCAAACATCAAGTATATCCATCCGGAAAATAGGGATATCCCAGAGAATATTTTATCTTTGAAACATAGGGAGATTTTATTTAACAACTATCTGGATAATTTATTTCAAGATAACAATCCTCTATCCTTTTTTGGAAAATATGTTTCCCTTATCTGCTCTTCTCTTCACTTAAAGGATGAGGATTTATTAAATGAAAAGCTTGGAAAAACTAATTATTTCTATCTTGATCTATTGAATTACCTTTACGAGCTTGGAACTATAGGGTCTGTAGAGGAGGAGACCGGAATACCTAGGAGGACATTGTCAAGGCATGTTTCAAGGCTTGTAAAAGAAGGGGTTGTTTACAAAGACTATGCCAGGAAAAGATATCTCTTAACTCCTAAAGGATTAATTTTACATGATAGAAAAAACGAGCTTTTAGGATTGTTTGAAATAGTCTTCGCCAACTTTAACAATCCAAGTAGTAATACTATAATCCAATACACGCCAGATACTATTATCTCTTTACTAAAAGACACTATTGACCTATCGCTTTTCATGGAGGGAGAAGATGACGGAAGCTAAAGATATCGATATCCCTCTTGTAAGAGACGATACTTATCAGCTGCTCAAAAAAAAAGATTAGATTAAACGAGCTAAATGAAGTTATAAGCAAGCTAATGAATATAGAGTTCTCGACTCTGGAGATGAAGTTATCCTTTATCTTTCCATATACGAAAGAGAGATCATTGTAGTATCTTTCTTTGATGAAGATGTGGAGTATGTTAAAAAACATGGGCTAGATGAAGCAATTGGAAAGAGAGTAGGAATTTTGAAGATTGATAGGGAGATTAGGGTAAAAGAAGATTGGTAAATATATTGGATTGGCCACTAAAATATCTTAGTCAAATAAAAGTTCACTAATTTATTGGGAAAGATTTATAAATACATATGTCACCATATATATTACCAATGTATGGTAACAATTGGTAAGAGGCGGTAATATGGGTAATATTTCTATAAACATAAATAAGGACTCAAAATATACTATAAATATAAAAGAAGAGTATGATATAAATGAATTTATTTCAACTTTTGAAGGCCATATCTCACTCATAAAAAATATTCGTTTAGGCAATGAAAAATCAGAGAATAAAATCTTATGCAAAGAACAAATTAATACCAAGTCATCTTCAAGTTTCTTAAGATATCCATTAATTAAGGAATTGGATACAATGATAAGAAGTCTAGGAACAGATATAACTATTAAAGATGATGACTCTATGAGGTCTTATTATTCTATACTTAAATCGAATATGAAAACACGAGGTTTAGTTTGGCTAAAACCTGTTGGAAATAATTTATTAATTCATCTAAGAAAGGGCGACTACGGAAATATAGATACAAAAAATAGAGTAAAATATTCAGAAGAAGGTAGTAGAACTTTTGGCGATTATCCCACAATTAATATATATAATCATCAGGATTTAGAATATGCTTTCAAATTAATAAAATATATTTATAATAAATAATCCTAAATCCCAAACTGTGGAACACAAGCTAGATAGCTTTCTCTGAGCTCTTTAGGATCTATATGATCGTAGCTATCAATAATGCTTCTAAAACAATACCGCATTAACTTTGTAAAAAAGTGCGGGGGATGGGATTCGAACCCACGAATACCTACGTAACAGGACCCTCAA